>Ga0351881_1115_pt1 | contig 18947 bp, 14 predicted proteins | sample BONcelFGM3001E15_FD_206769 | JGI IMG/M metagenome (GOLD analysis project Ga0351881, IMG submission 206769) | Enriched cells from coal bed in the Powder River Basin, Montana, United States - BONCAT cells FGM rep3 HSBNCT.FGM.300.1.E15 ...
CCCGGCGGAAAATCCACACATCTGGCCTCAATCATGCCTCAGGGCTCAAAACTTGTTGCAAATGAAGTTATCCGCCCAAGGGCAGCAATCCTTCGCGAAAACATTGCCCGATGGGGCCTCCCAAATGTCGTGGTCACTTCAATGGACCCTTCACAGTTCGCCCCGCGAGGCTACGGATTTGATTTCATTCTGGTTGATGCCCCATGTTCCGGTGAAGGGATGTTCCGCAAGGACCCCGACTCCGTAAAAGAGTGGTCGCCCGAATCGGTACAGCTATGCGCCTCCCGCCAGCAGCGGATTGTTGCCGACATCTGGCCAACTCTCAAACCCGGCGGCCTGCTTGCCTACTCAACCTGCACCATGAACCGCCTCGAAAACGAAGAGAATGTCGCCTGGATTGTCGAAACCCTGGGAGCAGAGAGGGTCAGCTTTGATCCCACAATACTTTCCCGGCTCCAAAGCCACGGCGTAATTGTAACCCCGCAGGGCGAACTCCGCCTTCACCCCGGCCTTGTAAAAGGGGAGGGGCTTTTCTTCGCTCTCCTGAGAAAACCTGCCGATTCACTCCAGCCAGAGGAGCTCCCGCAGAAAAGTGCAGAACGTCGTTTCTCAAATTCCGGAGTCAATGATTTTAAATCACGAAACCAAAAGTCCGGACAAAAATTTTCTCAAAGCGGCAAACCGCCAAAGAACAATTTTCAGCAACAAAATTCTCTGCCCCAGAACTTGCAGCCCGAACATGAAATGGCACTCTCAACCATCTTTTCAGGCGAGTGGCCGTCAGTCGAAGTAACCAAAGAGCAGGCACTCACATACCTTTCAAAGGGCACCCTCAGCCTCCCCGATGCACCGCTTGGCTACCTCCGCATAACCTATGGCGGACTCGGTCTGGGCTTTGTAAAGAACATCGGCTCCCGTGCAAACAATCTGCTGCCACCCGGCCTCCGCATAAGGATGCAGTTTTAAAGGTGCCGGGCGGATGCCCGGCGAGTTTAAAGCCTTCGGCTACTAAAACTCTGCCAGAGTTTTTATCAAGTACTTGAAAGTCAGCTCTAAACAGTTTTATTGACTAGAGATTTTACGACCTTTAAAAATCGTAAGACATTGTTAGATAGTAAGTTCGTAAAAACTCTGGCAGAGTTTTCTGGGGCAAAATCTCTTTTCTTAGGGCGGAATTCATCAAATCCAGTTCAGTAAACAGTTTTATAAGATTCTTGTCTTGGGCCCGTACGGCTGCAACGCATTGGAAATGAGCGAGAGCCACTTTGTCCCCGCGGATCATCCGCGGGGACAAAGTGCTACTATCAGATTTATAGCTAGTTGCAGCGTTGCGGGTCGTTGAAAAATGTCCTGACATAACACGCCTGAAACCATTACCAGGCAAAGAGATGCGATCTCTTGCATGCAAGATTGAAAAACCTTTGCCGAAGGCTTTCACCCGCCGGGCGGATGCCCGGCACCTTTAAAGGTACCGGCCGCTTCGCAGCCGGTGGAGGTGCAGCGCTTCGCGCGCCAAACTGTTGCCTGGCAGGATATGTGATAAAGTGCAGATATTTAGCGTGTTAAAATTTAGAAAAACAGAATCGTTCAGAATTTAAAATGCGTAATTCTTGATAATCAGCTAATTGTCACATATCCTGCCAGGCAGCATCTTTTCGTGCCGGCGTGCCCTCGTCCCACGTGTCTGTGTCTCCGCTCGCGAGCTTTCCCGTACCTTCATAAAAAAACACAAACTTCTCATTTCGAAAAGTTTGTGTTTTGTAATTAGCAATCTGCCAGTTAGTTAACAGAAATTGCGGCACAGATTCGCCACTGGCTTTGCCAGCCTTTGTTGCCGGCCTTTATTACCGGCCTGCTGTGCCCCCCCGGCAAACTTACCCGCCAAAATCGTCAAATGCTACATTCTCGGCCGGTACGCCAAGGTTGTCGAGCATGTTGGTTACGGCGCTGTTCATCATTGGAGGTCCGCAGAGGTAGTACTCGATATCCTCCGGAGAGTCATGTTTGCTCAGGTAGTTATCTTGCAGTGCCTGGTGGATGAATCCGGTGAGTCCTGTCCAGTTGTCTTCTGGTTTTGCTTCGCTCAGGGCGATGTTGAACTTGAAGTTAGGAAACTCTTTCTCGATTGCACGGAACTCATCTTCGTAGAATACTTCGCGGAGTGAGCGTGCACCATACCAGAATGAAACCTTGCGGGTTGTTTTCTCAGTTTGGAAGAGGTGGAAGATATGTGAACGCATTGGAGCCATACCGGCGCCACCGCCAACAAATACAATCTCGTTCTGAGTCTCTTTGATGAAGAATTCACCGTAAGGGCCGGATATTGTTACCTTGTCACCCGGTTTGCGGGAGAAGATGTAAGATGAGCAAACACCCGGATTTACCGGCATGAATGTTCCCTTAGCTCTGTCCCATGGTGGAGTGGCAATACGGATGTTAAGCATCACAATGTTGCCCTCTGCAGGGTGGTTGGCCATTGAGTAAGCTCTGTACGTATCCTCCTTGTTGACCATTTTCAGATCCCAGATCTTCATCTTGTCCCAGTCTTCGTGGTACTCCTTCTGAACATCTATGTCCTTTGCAAAGTCAACTTCGCACGGAGGGATGTCAATCTGGATATATCCGCCAGACTTGAATTTGAGGTGCTCTCCTTCAGGAAGCTTAACCACAAACTCTTTTATGAATGTAGCCACGTTGTTGTTGCTCACAACTTCGCACTCCCATTTCTTGATACCAAGAACCTCTTCAGGAATCTCAATCTTCAGATCTTCCTTAACCTTTACCTGGCAACCCAGACGCCACTGAGTCTGCTGCTGCTTGCGGGTGAAAAATCCGGTCTCAGTAGGGAGAATCTCTCCTCCGCCTTCTGTTACCCGGCATTTGCACATTCCGCAGGTTCCGCCACCGCCGCATGCAGATGGAAGGAATATTTTCTCGTTGCTGAGTGTGCTCAGGAGAGTGGCTCCGGGAGTCACTTCAATCTCCTTTTCGCCATCATTTATGGAAACTTTTACCTTTCCTGACGGTGTTAGCTTGGCCTTTGCGTAGAGAAGCACTGCAACAAGGGCGAGTGTCACTACGAGGAACGCTACAATTGATATTATTACGATTAGTGTCAAATTCATTTTCTTCTCCTCCTCTTAGAGTTTAATGCCCATGAAGCTCATGAATGCAATACCCATGAGACCTACAACTATGAATGTTATTCCGAGACCGCGCAAAGGTGCAGGTACATTTGAGTACGAAAGTTTCTCGCGGATTGCTGCCAGTGCAACAATTGCAAGGAACCATCCGAATCCTGAACCCAAAGCAAAGGTTGTAGCCTCTGCAAGTGTCTCGTAGCCTCTCTCCTGCATAAAGAGCGATCCTCCCAGAATTGCGCAGTTTACTGCGATAAGCGGAAGGAAGATACCAAGAGATGCATATAGTGACGGTGAGTATTTCTCAACTACCATCTCCACAAGTTGTACAATAGATGCAATAACTGCAATAAATATGATAAAGCTCAAAAAGCTCAGGTCAATGCCGGCAAAATCGGGGCCGAGCCAGGCAAGAGCTGCCGGAGTCAGTACATATGTATTGAGCAAATAGTTAACGGGAAGAGTAACTCCAAGCACGAAGATAACCGCGGCACCAAGGCCAATGGCTGTCTTTACATTTTTGGATACTGCGAGGTATGAACACATTCCAAGGAAATATGCAAATACCATATTGTCTACAAAGATAGACTTTACGAATAAACTGATTAATTCTTGCATAGTGGTATGTGTTATTATTTCTCAATAAGTTCTTTGGTGTAACTCCTCTGAATCCAGATGATCACTCCGGTAATGATAAGCGCCATTGGAGGGAGGATAAAGAGTCCGTTGTTCTCATAGAATCCGCCGTTCTTGATATACCATTCGGCCGGGATAACAGGAATTCCGTATATGGTTCCCGAGCCAAACAACTCTCTTACAAATGCGATTGCTATGAGAATGATTCCGTATCCGAGTCCGTTTGAAAGTCCGTCAACCAGAGATGGAAGAGGTTTGTTTCCAAGTGCGAAAGCCTCAATACGTCCCATAATGATACAGTTGGTAATAATCAGCCCTACAAATACAGAGAGCTGCTTGCTTACATCGTATGCAAAGGCTTTAAGAACCTGGTCAACAAGGATTACAAGCATCGCCACAACTACAAGCTGAACGATAATCCTGATTCTGTTTGGAATGGTATTTCTGATGAGCGATACGATAAAGCTGGAAAATCCGGTTACTATTGTAACGGAAAGTGCCATTACAATTGCAGGCTCAAGTTTAACTGTTACTGCCAGGGCAGAGCAAACACCCAGCACCAGCACGGTAATTGGGTTGTTTCTGAACAATGGTTCAATAAATATCTTTTTATCCATTTCGCAACTAGTTTAATTGTGTTTGAACGGCAGTCCCTGTAGAGTCTGCGGTTGCTGAAACTGTACTGTCTGCAGGAGCAGGAGTGGCCTTTGCTGCCTCTTCAAGTTTTGCCTTGAAAAAAGCAAGGTATTCGCTAATGCTGCTTTGAAGCATCGCTTCAACTGCTTTTGAAGTGATTGTACCACCTGATATTGCATCTACTTCGTTTGTGCTTTCAGGATTTGCACCGCCTTTAACAACCATAACTGAAACAAACTTTCCATCTTTAAAGATTTGTTTGCCTTCGAACTGCTGATTGAATACAGGTGTGTTAATCTCTGCGCCCAGACCGGGAGTTTCGCTCTTGTGGTCGTAGGTTGTTCCGTAGATAGTGCTGAAGTCTCCCTTGAGTGCCACATATCCCCAGATTGGGCCCCAGAGGCCGGTTCCGTGAACAGGTACTATATACATCTTTTCACCTGAATCAATTGTACAAATATATAAATCGAGGCTATCTTTATCACCAAAGATAGTAGTGTCAACAATATATTTTGAGTATTGTTCTTCAATATAAGTTGCCTTGTCAGGAGCATTGTCTGCATCCATCCCCAGTTTAACAGACTTAAGTATCATCTGTTTTTCCTCTATCTTAACATTTCTCTGCTGACGGTCCTTAAGAAGGTATGATGCCAGTGCGAGGACAACTGCTACAAATACTACCAGTACTGTAGCGTATATGACTGTATATGAATTTTTATTTGTGTCCATTTTCGTTCTCCTTAATTTTTAACGGCTGCCCTGCGGAGCCTGCGTTTAATGTTGGACTGTACTATAAAGTGGTCGATGAATGGCGCGAATGTGTTCAGAAGAAGGATGGCGAGCATCATTCCCTCCGGATATCCCGGGTTGAAGACGCGGATAATAATTGCCATCATTCCAATGAGAAATCCGTATATCCATTTTCCCTTTTCAGTCTGCGATCCGGTGACAGGGTCTGTTGCCATAAACACTGCTCCGAATGCAAAACCTCCCATAACTATATGGTTAATTGCAGGCATTGCAAGGTATGAGTCCGGGCCCGGTGCAACTGCATTAAGCAGAAGTCCTGTAAGGAGTCCGCCGGCAAATGTAGATATCATAATTTTCCAGCTTGCTATTCCGGTGAAAAGGAGAATTGCTGCTCCAATTAAAATTGCAAGTGTGGATGTCTCTCCAATAGAGCCGGGGATGAATCCGAGGAACATATCCATAAACGATGGCATGCTGTCGAATTGCCCTGCTGCTGCGTTTGCAAGCGGGGTTGCTCCCGAGAAGCCGTCAACCACGCCTTCGCCTTTGGTTAGGTCTGCAATCCATATTTTGTCTCCCGATATTTGAGAAGGGTAGGCAAAAAATACGAATGCTCTTGAGATGAGTGCCGGATTCCAGATATTCATACCTGTTCCTCCGAACACCTCTTTGCCTATTACTACTGCAAAGATTACAGAGAGGGCAAGTATCCAGAGCGGTACATCTACCGGCATGATAAGAGGAATCAGCATACCTGAAACCAGGAATCCTTCATTTACCTCGTGTCCCCTAATCTGTGCTGCTGCAAACTCAACTCCCAGACCAACTGCGTAAGATACGACTATGAGCGGGAGAACTTTAAATAAACCGTACCAGAACATTTCCCAGAAGGCCATGTCGCCTCCTGTTGAGAGGTTAAACTGGTAACCTGTATTGTACATGCCAAACAGCATTGCCGGCAGCAGTGCAATAATAACGATTGTCATTGTCCTCTTGAGGTCAATGGAGTCTCTTACGTGAACGCCTTTTTTGGTCACGTGATCCGGCACAAACAGGAAGGTCTCGAACGCATCGAAGGTCGAGTGAAGAAAGGCGAGCTTTCCTCCTTTGCTGAATGTGGGTTTTATATTGTCAACTAATTTTCTTAATGCTTTCATCGCTTGTTTCTGTTAAGACATTTCTTTAATCATAAGGTTGATGCCTTGTGAAATAATATCCTGGATTTCGGTTTTTGAAGGGCATACGAATTCGCAGAGAGCAAAATCCTCTTCGACAACCTCGTAGATTCCCAGCTGTTCCATCTTGTCAATGTCCTCTGCAAGGATAGCCTTGAGAAGATACATAGGCAGGATGTCCATAGGGAGTACCTTTTCGTAAACACCTGTAACAACAAATGCTCTCTCGCCTCCGTTGAGGTTTGAGTCCAGTGAATATTTTTTCGATGGCATAAGCCATGAGAAATATGAGCGTGAAAGGCTGAATTTCTGTGCCCTGAGAGGAAGTGCCCATCCAAACATCTCTTTGTAACTTCCTTCGGAAATTAGAGTTATCTGGTTGTGGAACATTCCAAGGTATCCGTTTTCGCCAATATTGTCGCCGGTTAGTACATTACCGCTGATGTATCTTACAGGAAGCAGCTCGCCGCTCTTTTTCTCTGGTGTCTGCTCCGCGAAATCGATAATATCTTTTACAGGCATACCGGGAATTGTCTCGACATAGCAAGGTTTCTTTGCACGCGGGCCTGTAATGGCAATTACCTTTTTGAGATCAAAAATGCCTTTTGTAAACATTCTTCCTATTGCAGCCAGTGAATTCAGGTCTATAGTCCACACAATTTCGCCTTTATTAATGGGGCTGATGTGGTGAATCTGAATTCCTACATTTCCTGCAGGGTGGGGACCGTCAAAAATGTGAGTTTTTACTCTTTCCAGACGGTGCATAGGGCTTCCTGCAAAATTATCTGCATGGAGACTCATGTGTACTCCGCCGGTAGTGAGTTTTGAAAGAACATCAATACCTACCTGCATATTTTCGAAATCGTTTCTCATTGTGAAATCGAGATCTGCTGCAAGTGGTGCCGAATCGAATGCAGATATGAAGATAGCTTTTGGCTCCTTTTCAGGATCTGCCAGGATTCCGTAAGGCCTTTGTTTGATAAAAGCCCAGAGTCCGCTTGAAAGGAGCGTTTGCTTTATCTCCCCTGCATTTGCATCCTTTTTGTAGCTTGGCACAGCAAATTGCTGATGTTCATTTTTCTTATCAGATTCTATAAGAACCTCCATGAGTTTTCGCTTCTCTCCGCGGACAACCTCTTTCACAGTACCGCTCACCGGAGAGCAAATGAGAATCTCAGGCCTCTTCTTATCTGCCATAACCGGAGAACCGGCCTTTACGGCATCACCCTCTTTCACCAGGAGCTTCGGATTAAGTCCTCTGAAATCTGATGGCTTTACGGCAATAATATCGGGAGAGATGCTCCTTTCGATGTGACTCGTTGCACTCCCTTTTAGTGGAATGTTCAAGCCTTTGCGTAAAAATATTTTATTAGACATCTATTAAAGGTTAAAAAAATTTGCGGCAAAGATACACATTATTTGTAATTTTGCCATTAATGAAAAGAGATTTCTACACTATATTTGAGGGGCTGAATAGTGCTCAAAAACAAGCAGTTGAGCAATTTGAGGGGCCATCGTTGATTATCGCAGGTGCCGGTTCCGGCAAAACCAGGGTTTTAACCTGCAGAATTGCTAATATATTGAACCATGGCAACAAACCTGGCTCAATTCTGGCGCTGACTTTTACCAATAAAGCTTCCAAGGAGATGAAGGAGAGGATTGCAGGTCTTGTGGGACCCGATCTTGCCCGCAATCTCTGGATGGGGACTTTTCACTCGGTTTTCATAAGATTTCTTCGTGATGACGCAGAGTTGATAGGTTTTCCAAAAAGTTTTACAATTTATGACACGTCAGATTCCAGAAGTGCTATCCGCAACTGTGTGAGAGAGCTTCAGCTGGACGACAAGACATATAAGCCAAACGAGGTGCTCTCGCGTATCTCAATGGCAAAAAACAACCTTATAACATCTGCTGCATACCTCTCCAATGCCGAGCTGATGCAGCGCGATTCAATTTCGCGGAAGCCAAAAATCGGAGAGATTTATCAGCTTTACGAAAAGAAGTGCAGGCAGGCAGGAGCGATGGATTTTGATGATATTCTGCTCTATATGAACATAATGCTCAGAGATTTCCCTCAGGTTCTGGAGAAGTTGCAGGCAAGGTTCAACTTTTTACTGGTAGATGAGTATCAGGATACAAACTTTTCTCAGTATTTAATTGTAAAGAAGCTCTCTGCCCGTCACAGAAATGTATGTGTCGTTGGCGATGACTCTCAGAGTATTTATGCCTTTCGCGGAGCGCGGATTGAGAATATTCTGAACTTCCTGAAGGACTATCCTGAGGCAAAAGAGTTTAAACTGGAGCAAAACTACAGAAGTACCCGTACAATTGTAGATGCTGCGAACTCTTTGATTGCGAGGAATTCGAACAGGCTCAACAAAGAGTGTTTTTCTGAATCCGAGCAAGGCGAAAAGATAGAAGTTGTAAGAGGTTATACAGATCAGGAGGAGGCATTTTCAATAGTTTCGTCAATAATGTCCAGGCTCTATTCAGCTAAGGCACAATATTCAGAATTTGCTATTCTCTACCGGACCAATGCCCAGTCCCGCGTTGTTGAGGAGGCTCTGCGCAAGAGATCTGTCCCGTACAGGATTTTTGGCGGACACTCTTTTTACGAGAGAGCGGAGGTTAAAGATGTTATGTCCTATATGAGATTGCTTGTCAATCCTAAAGACGACGAGGCTTTCCGCCGAGTTGTAAATGTTCCTCCAAGGGGCATTGGCGACACCACAATGCTTAACCTGGCGGCGGCGGCGGGGGCGGCTTCAGTTTCAATGTGGGAGGCGCTCCATACAGGCGACCTTGCTGCCTTTGGCATCAAGCCCGCCGCCGCTGCCCGCCTGACAGACTTTGCAACCCTCATCTCAGAAATCGGCTCCCGTGCCCGCACCACAAACGCCTACGACATCTCAATGGAGGTTGTACTTCGTTCTGGCTATATGACACATCTTAAGGCTGATACCACTATCGAAGGGCAGGCCAGGGTCGAAAACGTTGAGGAGCTCTTCAACTCAATTAAGGAGCTTGAGGGAGAGTATCTTGGAGGTGAAATATTTGATGGAGAAGTATCTGATTCTAATGCTGATAAACCTTCTGTTACTGGCTCAAATCTCTCAGATGAAGAAATTGTAAAAAGAATAGAAAGTACCCCACCGGTATTTGTTAAATCTCAGCTCTCTTTAAACCTGCAATCTGCAGAATCTGAAAATTCTGAAAATCCGGATAAATCGGATGGCCAAAAAAGTGACGATGTAAAGATGTTACTTTTGGAAACATTCCTTGAAAATATCACTCTCATGAGTGCAATTGATGAAAAAACAGACAAGGAGGATAACAACAAAGTGAGCCTTATGACTGTCCATTCGGCAAAGGGACTTGAGTTTCCGTATGTCTATGTAATTGGTATGGAGGATAATCTTTTCCCAAGTATCACCGCTACCAGTTCAGAGAGTGAGATAGAGGAGGAGAGACGTCTCTTTTATGTGGCACTTACACGTGCAATGAAACATGTAACTCTTTCATATGCTCAGTCTCGTTTCCGTTGGGGAAACAATGTGAATTACCCTCCAAGCCGCTTTCTTAAAGAGATTGATAAAAAATTCCTTAACTGGCCGGCCCTCGAATCGGAATTCGCTTCACCATTTTCAGATGGCACATTATCCGGACGCAGCTCTGACGATTCAGCTTTTTCTGGAAGATCCTCTTCCGGTTCATCATACTCAGGCCGCTCTTCTTATGGCGGTTCAGGGTCCGGAAACTCATATTCCGGAAGATCTTCTTACGGAAATTCAGCTTCGGGTAATTCAAATTCTGGCAGATCTTCATCAACCGGCTCCGGATCAGAATCTGCAAATCAGGGCAGCAGATTCGGGAACCGTACATCTTCAGGCAGCCCGGCACCCTCAGAAAAGCCTCAATTTTCTCAGCAAATCGCTGTATCCCGCACTACGCCTTTCATCCCGGATTCAGTAGATAAGTTGCGGGTAGGAATGAATGTTGAGCATGAACGATTTGGTAGAGGAAAAATATTTTCATTAGAGGGTGACCCTCTGAATATGAGAGCAATAGTAGACTTTGCCCAGGGCGGCAGAAAAACTTTATTATTAAAATTTGCAAAATTGCGCATCACAGATTAAAGTTTGGCACGCAATTTGGAAATAGTTAAGATGAAGTTTTTCATAGTTTAAGTTTAGGTTAAGTAATGAGGTTTTATCTCCAACGAGGTAAAGCCTCATGAAGTTTAAAGGCGGCCCCACCGGGACCGTCTTTTTTTTTGCGCCACGGCGGCTTGCACTCTGAGCTTCGCGCTTTGCGCTTGTTACACTTGTTACCTCGAGCACTTCTTTCCGAGCCAGTTACCTCAGAGGAAAAGTGTCAAATGCCATATTATTAACTAGTTAAGATAAATTTTACTTTTGCGTAAGTGTCTATTTATCTGCGATTTGACACTTTTCCTCTGAGGCGAGAGAAGGTGCCAGGCTCTGCCCGGCTGGAGTTAGCCTTCGGCAAAGGATTTTCATGCTTGCACGCCGCAGGTCGTTTTTCTTTGTTTGGTGGGGGTTTCAAGTATGTTTCACCAGGCAATTTTTATCGACCCGCACGTCTGTAACTAATTGATTGAAAGCACATAGCTAGTTGGTCTGACATCTCAGATGTCAGACCAACTAGCTATGTGCTCATAATCTGTGACTTGCAGCGGTACGGGTAGCTGTGAGTTTTTTAGGAAAGGCCCGGCCTGGCTGTTTTGCGCGCGAAGCGCTGCACCTACACCGGCTGCGAAGCGGACGGTACCATATAAGAGAGCTTTGCTGACCGGCAGGAGAGAGATTTGTCAGAATTATATGGTGCCGGGCATTTGCCCGGCGGTAGTTAGCCTTTGGCAAAGGTTTCGAGTATGTTTTGAATGTTAATTTTTCACGGGCCCGTACGGCTGTAATTAGCTGTCAATCAGAGAGAGCCACTTTGTTCCCGCGGATCATCCGCGGGGACAAAGTGGCTCTTGTTGGCTTACAGTGCGTTACAGCCGTGCGGGGCGCGATGAAAATCTCCGGGAAGGCTTGTCTGGACAATAAAAGCGCGCGCAGCGCTGCACCTTAGCCGGCTGCTAAGCAGACGGCACAAAATTATCTGCGCCGCAATTTCTGTTAACTGATAGTATATCAGCAAAATACAAAACACAAACTTTTCATTTTTAAGAGTTTGTGTTTTGTAAATAGCTGTAAATATGTTGGTTAACAGAAATTGCGGCGCAGACACGCCTGGCGGCTTGTGGCCCGCCGGCTTGTGGCCCTTTGGCTTGTGGCCCGCCGGCTTGTGGCCCTTTGGCTTGTGGCCCGGCGGTCAAAGCCGCCCGCCGGCCGTTGGCCTGACGGCGCAGTCATGCCCCGCCGGCCTACTTGAATGCCTGCTCGCTCAGTCCTTTGCCTTTGAGCTTGAGTTCGTGGAAGTAGTCTGGAACCGGTTTGCCCTGCAGGTAGTCAACGTAGAGTTTGGCGATGTACTGAGAAAGCATGAAGCCGTGGCCGCGCATACCGGTGAAGAGTCCCAGCTCAGGATCTACGATGTAGCGGGGCTCAATGTAGTATCCGCTCCAGACAGCCTGGAAGCCTACGCCGGTGAGTTCAGGGATCCATCCGCCAAAGATTTCGGAAACGACCTCAATGAATTCACGGTTGTTTATTTTCAGGTTCTTGTCTGTCTCTTTAGCATCTATTGCAGGAGAGGCGCAGCCAATGATCTGACCGGTCTCTGCAAGCTGCTGTCCGTATACTGCCGAGAAACCGTTTTGTTTTCGGCGGTCTATGAGCATGTCCAGATTGGCTCCGTTCTTGCCTAGCATAGGGAGGCGCTTGGTTATAAAGGCCTGGTGCTTTACCGGGTAAAGTCCGGTCTCGATGCCAAGTTTGTTTGCAAACTTCTCTGCATCTGCACCAAGAGCATTGATAAAGATTTCGGTCTTATACTCTGTGTACCTTTTGTCTGATGTAAGAACAACTACACGGTAATCTTTGCCGTCACGGGTTACATCTACAATCCGGTTATTTTCCAGAATGACTCCTCCGTTTTCGCGTCCCAGAGCTCTGATTGTATCAAGGGTAAGACCCGGATTTGCCTGCCAGCAGTCATTTGTAATAAGAGCATGACTATACAGGTTGAGCGATGGATTGAAGTGTTCAGAGATCTCCTTGCGGAAATCCTTTTTGTCCACCATATATGCGTCTGACCAGCCTCTTGACATATCGAGTGCCTTGTAGGTATCTTCGTCATGGGCGAAACTTACATATCTTATAAGCTTGAAGTCAATAGGATGCTTTTCATTGAGCTTTGCGAAGATTTCAAGGTTGTGCTTTGCAATGTCTGCAAGTGCAGGCAATGAGAATGCAGGACGACCTCCGGCAATGTTTCTCCATGAACTTCCAAGACCATCATTGATGAGGTATGGTTTGTATCCTGCCTCAGCCATGTAACGGAACAGCGATGAGCCGGCAATACCGCCACCTGCAATGATTGCGGGAACCCTTACTGCCTCTTTGCTGCCGTTTGGAAGAATAATCTTCTGAACCTTTCCGTCCGGTGCCATGTCGCCCAGTGTAACCAGGTTGGACATAGGTCCGCGAGGTGTTGGTTCACCAATAACCTCAATTCCGTATGGTTTAAGAAGCATTCTTGCTCTTGGAACACACCGGTTACCGCGGCAGGCTCCCATACCAATTCTTGTGATATGTTTCAACTCATCAGAAGAGATAACCTTACGGTCTCCAATTGATGCTATCATCTTTTCGATGGTGATATCTTCGCAGTGGCAGATATATGTTTTGGAATCGTGCTTTTCATTCAGCGGCATCAGCTTTAACTTCTCAGGATACTTCTCCTTGATGATGAATCCGCGTACAGCCAGAAGCGCCTCTCCCTCGAGATCCTTTGCCTTTACCCTTGCAACATTGGTCTTGTTCTCCTTTTTGAGGATCTTTTCAACCACTCCTTCACCTACAATCTCACCGCTGTTGTTAACCAGGTATACATCTGCCCCTTCGTCTGCCTTGTATTCGATAGGGAGGAAGAGCCAGTTTTTGTCAAACTGGTAACCGAAGATTGCGAGTCCAGGGCACTGATAAACGCATCTCATGCATCCAACGCACTTGTCAAAGTCAATTCTTGGAACAGAAGATGTCGAAGATTTTGTGATTGCACCATATTTGCAGGCAAATGAACATGGGTTGCAGGCAAATCCGTACAGGCAGTCAATCTGAACAAATCCTGCAGCCTTCATTCTTTCGGGAGTGGGAAGAGATGGCTCTTCAATAACTCTTACGGGATGCTGCTGGGAATCGATATACTCTTTTGAAACGGCAAGATAGTCGTTGTAATTGTACCTCATTCCCAGGTCCTGCATGATTTCGAATGCACACTGCTTGCCTCTCAGAACGGCAGAGGTACCTTCGCCAATTCTTACCGAGTCACCAACTCCGTGGCAGTTTCTTCCGTAAATTTCAACTCCTTTTCTGAAGAGCTGATTGTCAGGAATAAGTCCTGTGCAAATATTTATACAGTCAATGTCGTCAATGATTTTCTCTGTTCCCGGTATTGGCTTGAAGTTTTCGCACTCGGCAATAACTGCTCCAATAACTCCGGTTCTGTCTTCGTTTGGAATAGCCTCCAGGAGAATATGCGAAGTGAGGATTGGAATTCCCAGACGACGGACTCTGTTTGCCTGAACAGGGAATCCGCCTTCCCTCGGCATAGCCTCAAGAATTGCCTTAACGGTTGCTCCTGCTTGCATTGCCTGATATGATGTAAGGTAGCCGATATTTCCGGCACCCACTGTGAGTATCTTTCTTCCCAGAAGTGTAAGCTCCTGGTTCATCATTCTCTGAACTACCGCTGCTGTGTAAACACCAGGAAGGTCGTCATTCTTGAAGGCCGGCATGAAGGGAACCGCACCTGTTGCAATAACAAGATGTTCGGCATCTACATAGAAAATCTCCTGCTTTGCAATGTCTTTAATGACAAGTCTCTTTCCCTCGAGCACATCCCATACAACAGAGTCTAGAAGTATTCCGCTCAGGTCTTCACCTGCGAGGGTGTTTGCAATATCAAACCCGCGCATTCCGCCAAACCTCTTCTCCTTCTCGAAGAAGAAAAACTGGTGTGTCTGCATCAGAAACTGACCGCCAATCTTGCTGTTGTTATCAATCACGAGGTTGTTCACTCCGGATTTGTTGAGCTCTTCACGGACTGCCAGACCTGCGGGGCCGGCGCCAATAATTGCTACCGTTGTCTTGAAGATTTTTGTTTCACGGCCGGCCCCCGCCTCAGCAACCTGCTCCGCCGGAAGGTACGACTCGTCAATCCTCTGTACACTTTTAACCTCGTCAACTTTGGTAATGCAGATACGCCTTACCTTTCCGTCTACAAGCATTTCGCAGGCGCCGCATTTTCCAATGCCGCATTCCATAGTACGCTCCCTGTGCTCGAGACTGTGTTTATGAACTACTCTCCCTGCCTGATGCAAAGCTGCTGCGATAGTGAAACCCCTCTGGCCAGCAACCTTTTCCCCCTCAAAAAGAAATTCTACTCTATCCTCCGCAGGGATGGGAAGGATAGGATGCTCGGTAATTTTGTACATAGTTAAGTTTAAATTTTAACAAATTTATACAAAATTCTAAATCGTAATTTTAAAATTAGATATTTTTTGAAGATTATATTATTTGACCCTTTTTTGATAACAAAATGAAATATATTTGAACTGTTTAAACCAATTAAAAAAGAGAAAGATATGAGGCGGATGATTTATTTGGTTGCCATCCTGGCGGCGGGCTGTCAGGGGCTGACTATCACAGGGGAGAGCACAGCAAGGCTGAGGCTCAGAATTACGGGGGAGGATCCTCTGAGCAAGGGGGTTGTGAAGCCAATCCCGGACACAAACAAGATGTTTCTTTTTATAAAGGGTGAAGCCGGAGACACGGTTTACAACGGCCTTTACGGAGAGAGGCCTGCAGAATTAAAAGTTGAGGCGGGAAATTACACCGTGAACATCTATTCACATATTCCAACCCTTCCCGAATTTGATGCACCATGCTGGTCAGATTCCAAAACAATAACACTGGCGGCCGGGAGCGTAACCTCTCTGGCGATGGTGTGCCGCCAGTCAAACGGAGCGATGAGGCTCGGCTTCTCCCCGGAATTCAGACAGAAATATTCTGCCTACACCCCGGAAATTACCGACGCCCTTGGCACGGTTCAGTATCAGTTTTCCGAGGAGCGGTTCCTCTACCTTAAACCGGGTAATATTTATGTAAGGCTGACTCCTCTTGCCACCGGTCAGCAGGTACCTCTCTTTTCCAAACTTCTTGCCGCAAAGGAGATGATTACCATTAACCTGAGACTGCTTCAGGGAGATTCAGCCTCATTTGGTGGCGGAATCCTGATTGACTCAACCTCAAACTGGCAGACAGACTCTGTTTTCATTGGCGGAAATGACGGAAGCACACAGGAGAAGGCGCTTACACTTGAAAGAATCAGGGAGTATGTGGGGCTGAAGATCTGGCTCACCGGGTACATAATTGGAGGCGATGTATCTGACGACACCCTCAGGTTTACTGCGCCTTTTACCAAAGAGACCTATCTCGCTGTTGCAGCAACCACCACCGAGAGGAGCAGGGATAAATGCTATGCAGTTAGTTTACCGCTTGGGGCAATAAGAGATTCCTGTTCACTGGTAAGATTTCCTGCAAATATTGGCCGGAAAATATGGATAAAGGGTACAGTTAAGGAGTCCTACTATGGCTCGCCGGGAGTTGACCCGGTTACCGAAATAATTATGGAATAGAATCTTCCTGCATTAATCTTTTATGACAGGGGTTTTTGTTTGCGAAAATGATTATTTTTGTCTGTATGGAAACACCAGAAAAGAACTATTTTGCTCACGAGACCTCTGTCATTGACGAAGGCTGCTCGATAGGGGCCGGAACAAAAATCTGGCACTTCTCTCATATTATGGAGGGAAGCTCTATTGGTGAGAGATGTAATATCGGACAGAACGTTGTTATCTCTCCGGGTGTTGAACTTGGAAACAATGTCAAGATTCAGAACAATGTTTCTGTCTATACAGGAGTTACTTGCGGAGATGATGTTTTCCTTGGTCCTTCGTGCGTCTTCACCAACATTATTAATCCAAGAAGTGCTGTAAACAGACGGCACGATTATGCAAAAACACATGTTGGAACAGGTGCGACCATAGGTGCAAATGCCACAGTTGTATGCGGACACAATATTGGCGAATATGCCTTTATTGGAGCTGGTGCAGTTATCACAAAGAGTGTCAAGCCCTATGCTCTCATAGTTGGAAATCCCGGAATTCAGATTGGCTGGATGAGCAGAATGGGACACAGGCTTCATTTTGACACCAAAGGATTTGCCAAATGCCCGGAGTCGGGTGATATTTATCAGCTTGACAACGGCACCGTAAAATTAAAAAGCAACCCATAGGGCTGCTTTTCAATCTTTTTAAAACCTTTAATTTGTCCTGCCGGTTACTTTCCCAGAAGCACCTTCTCAATTGCATCCTTAAATGATGCCTTTGGAAGTGCTCCCTGAGCCATTTGCGGAGTCTCGTTCATTGGGCAGAAGAGAATGGTAGGGATGCTTCTGATGCCGAATGCACCCGCAAGCTCCTGCTCAGCCTCTGTATCCACTTTGTAAATGTAAATCTGCTCTGAATACTCCTTTGCAAGTTCGTCAAGGATTGGAGCAACCATTTTGCACGGTCCGCACCAGTCTGCGTAAAAGTCAATAATACATGGCTTATCGCCCAGATATTTCCACTCTGTTGGATTTGTTTCGTAGTTCGCAACTTTTGATAGGAACTCCTCTTTTGTTAGATGTATTGGTTTCATAATTTTTATTCCAATTTTAATTATGTTGTTTATTATTAATTTTTAATTTTTTTCTGCTTTTCGGGCAATGAGTATGAACTGTTCGTACTCTTTATCGCCTCTTTTCATTGTATTGTAGGTATATGTGGTTTCTACCTCAAGGTCACTCTGCTCAAGCTGTCTGGCCAGTTCCGGAATATTGAATCCGCTGTGGGCCACCTTCTCTTCGCCATGGAATGAACCATCCTCATCAGTCAGATCCCCAATTACTAAAACACCCGAAGGTTTGAGAATGTTTCTAGAGATGTGCTCAAATACAGATTCAAGATCTTCAATGTGATGGAGAGCCATGAGCGAAAAGACCATATCCACATCCTTTGTGACATATTTGAAGATATCACCATGAATAACCTTTGAATTATCGGGTGAAAGCGAATCAATATCACTTAGCGATGCCAGCTTCTCCGAAAGGACATCCAGCATAGCTCTTGAGCTGTCCAGAAATACTACGGATTTTACCAGTGGGGCCACCTCAATTCCGGCCAGACCGGTTCCGCAGCCATAGTCAAGAACTTTAAAATCTTTTTCCGGCTTAAAATTCTCAAGCATCTCCCTGACGAACTTTCCGGCCATTTCAATTTTCACGGGTGAATCCCAGCCTTGTGCCTTATGTTCAAACTTGTCAGTTGTCATAGTTTTTATCATTCTATTATTTTAGTTATGCTGATTCTCTTCCGGCCATTCTAGTGTACTGTAGTCTGTCTTCTCCCTGCTCCTGTCGCCAAGCGGAGTATAGCCGCTATGCTCAAGTTTTGCATATATCTCTTCGAAGCTTACCTCGTCTGTGTGGTCTATGGTAACTTCGTTTTTGTAGTTGTCAATATTTACTGCGTATACACCATTAAGTGCTGCAATTTCCCTGTTCAGTGAGTTGTTAAATGCGCAGCAGTTTGCTCTCTCCACCTGTATAACTGTTCTCATAATTCGTCTCTTTTCAGCCCTAACGGTTCTCCTCTTTGCTCTTTTTTGAATCCTTTTTAAACATGCTCCCCAGGAGTCCTCCAAGTAAAATTCCGTAAAGAGTACTGTTGAGGGGCGATGATGTTATAGGGCATGTCCCGCTGTTACACCCGATAAAATACCAGTAAAGGTATCCTCCCAGTGCTCCGGCTGCTCCGCCCGCAATCACAATCCACTGCTTCTTTATATATAATATTGCCTTCTCCATTTCTCTGTTAAATATTTATGCAAAGATAAATATATTTTCTAACAAAACAATTTTCCAATGGAAAATAAATTGCAAAAACTTTTGATGTCGCTGAAATTAAGTTTAAATTTGCCCTGAATATTAAATCGAACACCCTGTAATAAACAATTCCAAAATAATTGTGTTGTTGGGTGTAAAAATGAAACCTATGTCTTATAATTTATTAAAAGGAAAAAGGGGTCTCATATTTGGGGCCTTAAACGAAAGCTCGATTGCATGGAAGACAGCAGAGAGAGTGTATGAGGAGGGAGGACGCTTTGTGCTTACCAATACTCCCGCATCTATGAAGATGGGGAATATCGAGGAACTTGCAGCTAAATGTGATTCAATAGTTATTCCGGCAGACGCAACAAATGTTGAGGATCTTGAACTCCTCATCACAAAGGGAATGGAATTCCTTGGCGGTAAGTTTGACTTTGTTCTTCACTCTATAGGTATGTCTCCAAACGTAAGAAAGGGACGCACCTAT
>Ga0351881_1118_pt1 | contig 18741 bp, 14 predicted proteins | sample BONcelFGM3001E15_FD_206769 | JGI IMG/M metagenome (GOLD analysis project Ga0351881, IMG submission 206769) | Enriched cells from coal bed in the Powder River Basin, Montana, United States - BONCAT cells FGM rep3 HSBNCT.FGM.300.1.E15 ...
AGAGAAGGCAAATCAGGGATAGAGCCTTGAAATGGTCCAGTCGGGCTGGTCAGGTGATTCTTTCAGATATTCAAACCTGTCGTGTGCGCGGTTTGTTCCGCCTTGCCAGAATTCGAAAAGGTGGGGCTTCAGGTTGTATCCTCCCCAGTTGAGGGGCCTTGCAAGCTGATCTGAAATGTCACCTCCGCTATCCACTCTCTCCAGCATAGCCGAAACCTCTTTTTCGAATAACTCTTTATTATGCAGATGCATACTCTGTTTAGATATTATTGCAGTTGCTCGGCTCTCTGCAGGCCGGGAGCTGAAATACTCTTCTGACTCACTTTCCGGCACTTTTTCAACGGTTCCCTCTATTCTCACCTGTCTCATTGTTACAGGCCAGAAAAAGAGAATTGAGGCATTTGGGTTCTGGCTAAGCTGATTCCCTTTGCGGCTTCTGTAATTTGTAAAGAATACAAATCCGTCCGGAGAATATTTTTTCAAAAGGACAACCCTTGAAGAGGGAATCATATCCAGCCCGCATGTAGATACTATCATTGCATTTGGCTCGGTGGTTTCTGTGCTCAGGGCCTCATTGAACCACTTTCCAAACTGCATAAAGGGGTCCTGTGAAACAGACTCTTCAGTAAGGGGTTCAGGTGTATAGTCCTTGCGCATGTGATATAACTCTCTCTCTCTCATTGAATAGATATATTTTTAAAATATATAACAAAATAGTGCTATTTTTGATTAAATCTTTTTTGAATTATTGTTATGAACAGTCACACCAAAATTTTATGGACTGACCAACTATCAGTAAAGGTAGGAAGTATTGACGACCAGCATAAGAGAATCTTCGATGTGATTAATAACTTCATCCATGAAGAGACGCTTGAGATTAGATCTCTGCGTTTTGCCGAGCTTCTTTCACTTCTTACGGATTATAGTCTTGAACATTTCAGAGATGAAGAGCTGTATATGAAGGAGCACGGATTCCCTGGCATTAAAGAGCACAGGGCAGCCCATAAACACTATATCAAAAAGGTTGCTTATTTTAATCATCTGTATGATGATATCAATCCTACCAAACCAGAAGATGTCAGCGATTTTCTCAAGGAGTGGTGGGTAAATCATATTATGCAGATGGATATGGATTACAAGAAATTTGTAGAGAACAATAACAATGGAAAGCAAAGTTAAAATACTCTATTTTTCTGACCCGCTTTGTTCCTATTGCTGGGGCAGCGAACCTCTCTTAAGCAGGCTTAGGAAAGAGTTCGGAGAGGTTATCTCCATCGAATACCGGATGGGAGGGTTAATGCCGGACTGGAGCATGTTTGACGGAAAGGAGGGAGGCCCTGCACTTGTAGGCAGACACTGGCCGGAGGCATCTCAGCATATAGGGTTTCACATAGACGGTGATGTATGGACCGAAGACCCGCCTGCATCTTCCTATCCTCCATCTGCTGCATTCCGTGCGGCCATGCTGCAGGGAGAGAAAGAGGGACACAGATTCTACAATATTTTGAGAGAGGGCTTCTTTCACAGAAAAATTAATATTGCCAGAAAGGAGAATATACTTAAAGCTGCGGCAGATTCCTGCCTGGATATGGAGATCTTTAAACGGGATCTGGAAGGTAAGGGACAAGAGGAGTTTGAGAGAGATCTTAAACTTGCCGCATCGCTTGAGGTTGACCTCTTCCCGACGTATATCTTTTCTGGCCCGGATGGAAAAAAGGTAAGGCTGGCAGGTTTCATAGGATTTGATCAGCTTTCACGTACAATTAAAGATCTTCTTGAGGCAAAATAGTTGCTAATCTAACGGGATTTGTTAAATTAGCGTAAAATCCTGCGGACATGGCAAAGTTCAGGTTCGAATACGGTATTACGCTCTTCTACCTCTTACTTGGAGGAGCATGGATTCTCTTCTCAGACAGAATCCTGATGACTCTTGTTGATAGTCCAGAGCAGTTAACAGAAATACAAACCTTCAAAGGCTGGTTTTATGTTGTTATTACTGCAGTTTTTTTCTATGTTTTTCTAAGACGTCACCTTCAGAAACTTCGCAGGGCCGAGTCAAGGGCACTCGAGAGCGACAGACTCAAATCAGGTTTTCTTGCCAATGTCAGCCATGAAATTCGTACTCCTATGAACGGAGTTATGGGATTTGCAGAGTTGCTTAAGGATCCGGATCTTACACATGAGGAGAGGCTTGAGTATATTGCCATTATTGAAGAGAGCGGAGACAGAATGCTTGGGTTGCTTCATAATCTGATTAATATCTCAAAAATTGATGCTGGGCAGATGAAGGTTTTTCTTACGCAGGTAGATGTTAACGACCTGGTAGATAGTGTAAGAGCCCTGTACTCAATAAAGGCAGAACAGAAAGGAATTAAACTGGAGGTGAAACCGGGGATTAAAGGTAAGGATGAGGCACTTATCTGGACAGACAGGGAGAAGCTGACATCTGTTCTTACGAACCTTCTTATTAATGCTATCACATATACAGATGAAGGATATGTTGAACTTGGCTACAGAGTGCTGGTCTCAGAACTTGAGTTTTATATCCGTGATACAGGTGTTGGGATTGAAGAGTCAAAACAGCAGGAGATTTTTGAAAGGTTTGTTCAGATTAATATGTCCTATACCAAGACTCACGATGGTGCAGGACTGGGACTCTCTATAGTAAAATCTTATGTCCGGCTGCTTGGCGGCCGGGTGTGGCTTAAGTCTTCTCCGGGGGCCGGATCGACATTCTATTTCACTGTTCCTTACAAAAGGAGCAATGTTATATCTTCAAGAAGGTCCAGATCTTAATTGCTGAGTAAAGATACAGGAACTAGTCAATCTCCAGAAAAAATCCAAAGTTGATATTGAAGGAGTTAATGCCCAGATTTGGATGTCTGGTCTCTGCGTTGCTGATATGGCGGAATCCCGGGCGGATATCCAGCCAGAGCTTGTCCCATACTCTCACCTGAGCTCCGATGAAAAGGTTGTCTGAGAATATAAATCCGGAAATCTGCCTGTCAGGTGATCCGAAAATGTAGTGAGGTCCTGTTCCCAGCATTATGTATACTGAAAAGTTATTTGCAATAATCTCCTGCCTTACTGCTAATGAAATATTGAGCCCCGCTTCATATGAGGTCTGGAAATAATCTGCTCCGTCAAGATTCCGGTATCTGGTTGTATTGAACTGCGGAGTAAAATGCCCTTCTAAATGAGTTTTATTTAACGAAATAATTGTATGGCTGTACTCAAACTGAAAGAAGTGCACCCGGTACTGGTAATCAAAACCAAGGTCGAGTTTGTCGCTCAGCCTTTCTGTACCTGCTCCGGTATAGAGTCCAATTTTTCTGTTTGTCTGAGCCTTTGTTTGCAATGGAACGAACAGAATCAGCATCAGTAATATTCTTATGAATCTGGTGTGCATTGGGAAATAATCGAGCAACAAAGTAAAGCAAAATTTCCGGAAAACTCAGAGAACCATAAGTGACTCCATGAAGTTGCGCATATCGAATGTAACTTCAAGGAAGCTCTTTCCTCCTGTGATTTCGCGCATCTCTCTGTCTGCCGTTAAAGGGTCTTTGCGGCCGCTGCCCATCTGGTCCATTATGCTGTTTACCTTATCCCAGTACTCTTTGTGCTTTTGCCACGCTTCATAGGATTTTGTTCCCGGTTTTGGTTTTTTCTTTTCAAAAAGCGGATTCATCTTTGTTTTGTAATCCTTTGATGTTCCGCGGGCTATCTCAATATATTTCTCAACTCTCTGAAATTCCGGAGAGCCCTTCATATGTTCTGCCTTATAGTAAGTAACATCTGCTGTCTGTCCTGCCCATGCTTTGTTTGCGTGCATGATTCCGTTTCTCTGGAGCACTGATCTGTCTGCATAGGCATCGCCCATTTTTGAGTGAGTAATGTTCTCCCATGAGTGGGCGGGGCTTTGTCCTGTCTCAGCCAGGTATGCTCTTTCCCACGCCTCCTGTGCCTCTGCATGCCATGCCTCAACTGAGGTTGCTTCTCCATTTTTTGAAGGAGGGAGTGGTTTCCCGTCAGGCCCAATTCTGGCTTTTCTCCCTGCATCATAGTCCATGTTTACAGTCTTACTTCCAAGCAAATCTTCGGGGTTTACGGTCTCTCCCCGTGCCTGCCTCTCTTTTGCCCTCTGAAGCTCTGCCGGGTCCGGCCTGTTGCGGATAGGCTCAAGTTGCTCCTTGCTCCATCCGTTTTGATCCATCTCCTGCTGAAACCTCTTCTCAACCCTCTGATGCACTCTGTCCATAGAGTTACTGTATCGCTTAATCAAATCCAGATTTTTAGGGTTTTTCTGCATTGTCTTCATCATCATCTTTGCCTGCGGAGAGCTGTGTATTTTTGCTGACCGGTCATCCAGCTCAATCAGGATCTTCTTGATTTCAGAAGGTGGAAGTTTGGCTTTTCTCGCCTCTTCAAGTTTTTCGTATGTCTTCTTATATGAGTTTACCTTATTCCGTCCGTCTGCTACCTGCTCTCTGTAGATTGCCATCTCTTCTGCTGAGAGAGGGCGGTTGAAATCATCGAGATCTTTTGCCGGTCTGGCTTTTGACCTGAGCGGGTCAGGTGTGCCGGTTTGAACTGCTCTTTTTGCATTTGCACCGTCTATTTCAGGAAACTCTCCGTTTGGTCTTGAAAAGGCCGATGAGAGTTTGCCCATTCCAAATGAGAGCGCCTTGTCTGTTACATAGCCCTTTGTTGCCTCCCATGCGGCACCTTTGATGCCATCAATAAAGTCTCCTCCTTCATTAACAGCAGCCTCAAATCCGCGGAATCCGTCTACCGCCAGTCCAGCTGCTGTGTTGTAAGAGCCGGCCACTCTCAGGAATGCCTCCTTTGGGCCTCCTTCAATATAGCCGGTCACTCCCTGGTACATATTGTTCACATACTGACCTCCAAAAAGCGACAGCCCCATCATTGAATAGTCTGCAGTTGTCTTTACCACCTGAGCGGTCTGCAGGCATGCATCGGCCCATTCAGCCTCAGCAACGGCCTCCTTATTATCTGCCCTGGCCTCTGCCATTTTTCCCTCGTAGTAGCTTTTTCCTATTGCGTTTGCCTCTTCCACAACTGCTCTTAATGCACCTTCGTCATCGCTTCCAATCATCTCTCCCCGGAATTTGCTGTTCAGAACCTCTCTCACCTCCCTTGCCTTCTCGTCAGGAAGTTTGTCGGCCATTTCATAGGCCTTTCTTATGCTTCTGGATCTGTTTTCGAGTTTTTGCTGATTCTCTGCTATGTTCTGGATAAACCCGGCTTTTGCATATTCGTCCCACGGTGAGCGGGAGTGCACAATCTGGCCTGTTTGAATCGTGGCAATGCGGTCCTTCTCTGCCTGCTGGTCTGCCTGAGCGCCAAGGATTCTGAGTCTTAATGCCTCTTTTCTTTTTGGATCACGCTCCTTTGCAAGTTCGGCCCTGTCTTTTACCATGTTTTTGTCAATAATGGCAAGGTTGTTTGTGTGAAACTGGATAGCTTCGGCATCAAGCTTTTTGCGCTCCTCTGCGGTTTTATCGTCCTCAATATGAAGACCATTTCCGGCTGCTTTCTTCCCTGCAGGCTCTGCTTTGCCCTTTGCAACCCCTTTGCCTGAAGAGGCCGGTGCAGATGAACCACCCATTTCTGCAGAAAAAGCAATCAGAAGATCGTTTGGTGACATATTCTCAGGATCGTGAGTAAAGTCGTCCCAGCGTCCCTCTTCTGTCCACTTTACGGCTGTTTTAAAGAAGGCGTCTGCCATACGGTTCTTGCTTATTTGTTTTGAGAATGTACTGTTGAATGTTGTAATTTTTTTCTCTTCGCCCAGTTTGATAAGCTGATTAAAGCGGGAGTCGGATGTCTCGGAAAAACCCGGAATGGCAGGGTATTCAAATTTTACCCAGTGGTGAAAAATCTTGCCGTCATTTGCACCGCCCCGACCTATTCCAATATAGTCCGGAACTTTCAGCTCCCTGGTTATAAAGTCTCCTCTCATTCTTCCTCTTACATTTACTTTACCTGTTACCTCTCCTGAGGTGCTGTTAACATTGCACCCAACGCAGATATCTATGGCATATAACATCTCGCCTTCGCTTGTATTTACCTTGTATACATAAAAGTATTCCGGGTACATTATTGTTCCCAGCTTAAAACTCTCCATAAACTGGTTTTCGGTTCCTGCCCAGCACCCCTCGGGGGTGAATGTGGTAAGCAGAGATTTCAGATAATCCTTCTCTTTTTTGTATTTCCCCTGCCGCTCTGCCATAAGAGCACGGCCATCGGGCGGGTTACCCAGGTCTGAAAGGGCTTTGGCAATCTGTTCAAGCCTTTTCTCTCTGGAGACAAGCAGGTTTCTGTAACGGGATGCAAGATCCATATATGCTCTCACCCCCTCAGGGTCGTCAAATTCGGCAGCATACCCTGCATTCTGCACAGCCTCTTCCAGAAGCTGACTGCTTTGGACAACGGCTGCACGGTATACCAGAAATTCACCAAGAAGAGGGTTGAATTTATTCATATAATCGACTGCCTCCTTAAACGGAGTCTGCCTGAGCGGAGCCCATGCCTTCATGAATCCTGCCTCCTGATTCTGGTTCATCGGGCCGTAGACCAGCCTCATTCCCTCCATTGCAGCAGCAACAGATCCGTCCCACTGGGCAGCGGTAATCTTGTTTATGTCAAGATAAGGCATTGGCTTTGCGGGAGGTATTGTCTCGCCTTTTATTTCCAGACTTCTGTATACAATCTTTGTATTATCGGGATTCTTGTTTTGTTTGCCTGCTCCGGCAATAGCTAGCTCTGCAATGAATTCAGCAGCCTCTTTTCTTATAACCTTCTTTTTTTCAACTTTATCAAAAACATAAACCTGATACATTTTTCCATCAACGACAGGGGTTAAGATGAAGCCTCTGTGGTTTGGACCTTGAGCAATGTATGATAGCATCCAGCATTTATCTACTCCCAGAGTTTTATATTTACTTGGTTTTTCAATATAGTCAATGTTGTCTTTTCTTTCATTATGACCCTTTGTAATTGTTTGATGGTGAATCTCCAGGTCACGATTATGCCTTGTAATTGTCCCTTTATGCCTGACTCTTACAATATATCTCAGTTCTCCGCCAACTATCTGTCTGAACGTAAGAAACTCTTCATTAGTAAACTCTTTGTCAAGAACCCAGCCAGGGGGGAGCTTGTACTCAAAAATTCCATATTTGTATGTTTTGTTCTGCCACGACTGTGGTGAGTCTGCCCGCAGGGATGTCTGAGTGACAATAATCAGTAATATGAATATCGCCGTTAACTTTAGAGTTTTCATAAAGTTATGCTTATGTGATTGGCTCAATTTACATAAAAATAATCCAGCTGCTTTGTCATATCGTATAAATCTCTTTTCTTACAATTTGAGAGTTACCCCTGGGGAAAAGTGTCAAACGCAACATATATAACTAGTTGCGCAAAAGCGGTGTTTTGTATAAGTCTATGTATATCAGCTGTTTGACACTTTCCCCCAGGGGTAAATGCTTCAATGCTTCTATGCTGCACGAAACATTAAGATTAACTACATTTGTAGAGAATATAACATGAAAGCCAAAATATTTAACAGTGAAATTCCTTTTTATGAACTGCTCAACAATGATTTGTCGGGTGGGGGGATTGTGACTGTAAATAGCAATGGCTTGCATATGAGCGAAATAAGGGCTGATTCTTTTCCGGAATACAGCGAATTTCTCAATTCCGATGCCTTCAGGGATATTCAGCGGGCAGAGAGAGAAAAGTTAAAATACGGCGACAGCGGGACTATCCGAGTCAGCTCATTCAGCATAAATAAAACAGAGGGGGTGCTGGAGGTTGGATTTCACCCTTCAAACTATTCTGTATACAAGGCATTCAACACTCACGGACTGTACGAAGAGGGAACATCTGAGTGGCTTGATACCGGAATTACGGGAAATCTTATAAGGGCAAACCACTGTGGGACAGGATTGTTTATTGATTGTGCAGGTCCCGGCGGGGAGAGGGTTCTGGTGGGTATGAGGCCAAACAGGGAGATTATTGATACACACAGACTATTCAGGACATATTCGGCAAGCGGGAGCTTAGATCTTGATGACAAGTCGCCATTTGATGGTGTTCTAAGGGAGGCCCGGGAGGAGATAAATTTTACTGCAGATGCTTCACAAATTGAACTGCTCTCATTTGGGTACGATTCTCAGCTGGGCTATTTTCAGTTTAGCTTTTACCACAGAAGCGAGCTGAGTTTTGATGAGATTGTCGCCGGGGCAAAAGGAGCTAAAGATGCAAATGAGTACACTTCGCTGGATTCTGTTACCTTCTCTGCAGAAAACATAAACCAGACTGTTAGGGATATTGCAGAGGCACCGTGGGAACCGTCTGCTCTTTATACGCTTGTAATTCTGGTTACAAGGCTGATTCTCTCTGACGGTGCGAAAAAGGGGGAGGAGAGCGTAGTTACGGCTGCAAGAATTGATGATTTTAGAAATAAACTTGAAAAAGAGATAATAAACAGAAATTATGAGAGCAATTTTAAAATTTTCGACTAGTCTGATACTGTTGTTTTTCCTGATTGCAGACGGAACTGCAATAGCCCAGAAGCGGAGCGGCAAGGTGTCAGAGGGTGCCTGGATTGATTCGGTTGTGGTGAAGGCTATGAAGGCATTTGATGTACCCGGGATTGCGGTTGCCGTTGTAAAGGATGGCAAGGTGGTTCATATGAAGGGTTACGGAGTGAGCTCACTTGCTACCGGCGCGAAAATGGACGAGAATACTCTCTTTGCAATTGCTTCAAACAGTAAGGCATTTACATCTGCTGCACTGGCTATTCTTGTTGACGAGGGGAAGCTTGAGTGGGAGAGCAAGGTTATTGATTTCATTCCTGAATTCAGACTCTATGATCCTTATGTTACTCAGAATTTTACAATTAAGGATCTTCTTACCCACAGGAGCGGGCTTGGTCTTGGTGCAGGTGACCTGATGATCTGGCCGGACGGGTCGGATTTTAAACTTAATGACATAATCTTCAATATGAGATACCTGAAGCCGGTTTCGGCCTTCAGAACAAAATACGACTATGATAACCTGCTCTATATTATTGCAGGGGAGGTCGTGGCGAGAGTTTCGGGAATATCGTGGGAGGAGTTTGTTGAGAGCAGAATAATGAGACCTCTGGGGATGAGCAGAAGCGCCGGCGGACATGGCCGTTTTCCTGAGAATTCAAATATTATCGATGCCCATGTGCCTGTTGACGGAAAGGTGCAGGTTGTTCAGATGAACCTGGCAGATATGGCAAATGCGGCAGGAGGGATATTCAGCAGTGTGAACGATATGTCAAAGTGGGCGATGGCTCAGCTGGGCGGAGGAGCATTCGGCATAACAGGGGCAGACGGAAAAGCAGAAGTAAAGAGGTTGTTCAGTGCGAGAGCGCATCAGGAGATGTGGACTCCGCAGACAATCATTCCTGTAAGGGGACAGACAACATACAAAACACACTTCTCTGCATATGCTCTCGGGTGGAGAGTTAGTGATGTCAATGGTTACAAGATGGTTACGCATACCGGCGGGCTTTCGGGAGTTCTGACTCAGGTTACTCTTATTGCAGACCTGAACCTTGGTATTATTGTTTTTACAAATCAGCAATCGGGTGAGGCATTTACATCGGTAACAAATACCATTCTGGACAAATACTTTGGAGTGAAAGGGAGAGACAGGGTTGCCGAAAACCTTGAGAGGCTCAATAAGGCCCGTGAATATGCTGCCAATGTAACAGGAGGTATATGGAGTACTGTAGAGAAGGCTCACGCAGGTGTAACAGCAGACTTTCTGGGAACTTTTGAGGGTACATTCAGAGACAACTGGCTGGGGGAGGTAAAGATTTATTCAGAAAACGGAAAGCTGAGATTCAGATCTGTACGATCTCCTAAACTGGCCGGTGAGATGCTCTTCTACAAGGGAAGCACATTTGTTGTTAAGTGGGACGACCGCAGTTTTGATGCCGACTCATTTGCAAATTTCTCATACGATTTTGAGGGCAAACCTTCGGGATTCACAATGAAGGCGATATCTCCCCTTACAGATTTCAGCTACGATTTTCACGATCTTGATTTCAGGAGGACAAAGAATGGAAAAGATTGACAAAAGACTAGTCTCGGCCTTCATGAAGGAGAGGGACAAGTTTTCGCACAAGGGAGATTATGGTCATGCGCTCCTTCTTGCAGGTTCGCTTGGCAAGGGTGGGGCAGCTGTACTCTCAGCAAGAGGAGTATTGAGAGCAGGGGCGGGGTTGCTTACGGTACATATTCCGGGAAGGCTGAATGATATTTTGCAATGTTCGGTGCCGGAGGCAATGTGTACTCTTGACGCTAATGATAATCACTTGTCTGTACTGCCTTCTCTTGAGGGATTTAATGCGGTTGGGGCCGGCCCTGGGCTGGGCCTGGCGCCTGAGACCGGCTCTCTTGTTTCTGATCTGATTGAGAGTTGCCGGGTACCGCTTGTTCTGGATGCAGATGCGCTTAACATTGTTGCTTCGAGGCCGGAGCTTCTGGCGCGGATGCGCCGTGATACGATACTTACTCCTCATCCCGGCGAGTTTGACCGTTTTGCCGGCCCCCACTCCACCAGAGAGGAGAGAATTGCAAGTCAAAAAAAGATTTCCAGAAAGTATGGAGTGATTATTGTTTTAAAGGGAGCAGGAACAACAATCTCCCTGCCGGACGGCGAGATTTTTGAGAACACAACAGGCAACCCCGGAATGGCAACCGGCGGCAGCGGAGATGTACTCACCGGAATTATCCTGGGCATGCTCGCCCAGAGTTATACGCCTGCTCAGGCAGCAATAGCCGGAGTTTTCTTCCATGGTCTTGCAGGAGATTTTGCTGCAGGAAGTAAAGGAGAGAGGTCAATAATTGCAACTGACATCGTGGAATCACTTCCTCTGGCGTTTAAATAATTGTTAAATTTGAAACTTAAATAACGACCGATACTTAAATAATCAACCCCATGGAAATGTTCAGTTTTCTCGATACCTATCCCTATCTGCTCCCTTTTATAATATTCTTTGCGCGTATTGTCGATGTATCGCTGGGAACACTCAGGATAATCTTTGTTTCAAAGGGAGAGAAATATAAAGCTCCTTTGATTGGATTCTTTGAGGTTCTGATCTGGATTGTAGTAATATCTCAGATTTTCTCAAGAGCAAACGATATGGTTGCATATATCTCATATGCTGCCGGATATGCCACAGGCAACTTCGTGGGAATTCTTATTGAGCAGAGAATCGCTTTTGGTATTATTCTGTGCAGAATTTACACCAAGAAAAACGGCCGTGAACTTATTGCCCTTTTCAACAAGCAAAACTACGGAGCAACACTTCTTGAGGGAACAGGCTCAGTGGACAGAATCGAGATTGTAGAGGCGGTTATTGACAGAAAAGAAATGAAGAGTCTTGAGAAGATAATTACAGAGTTTGACCCGGATGTCTTCTATGTAGTGGAGGATGTAAGGGTAAAACAGAAGGGAATTTTCCCTAAAAGCCGCTCACTGATGTCCCGTATGAGAATCGGAAAATAAAAGAGTCAGAATATTTAAAACGCACATAATAATTGAAACATATGAAAAATCTATCCTTTGCAATCAAATCAGCAGCTGCTGTATTTGTGATAATGGCTGCAATCTCATGCAGCACTGAGGTTAAAAGTGACAGAGATACTTCATATCTGGAAGAGATTACAATTACTCAGCTTGGCGAAGGTTACAAAAACGGAACCTTTACAATTGAGCAGGTTACCTCGGATTATCTTTACAGGATTGAAAAAATTGATAAGAATGGCCCAATGCTCAATTCAGTTATCTCAGTTAATCCGGACGCTCTTGAGATTGCAAAAGAACTTGACCGGGAGCTGGCTGAGGGCAAGTCCAGGGGGCCACTTCATGGCGTTCCTGTTATTCTCAAGGATAACATTGACACAAAGGACTCAATGCCCACAACTGCCGGAGCAACAGTTCTCAAAAACTCATTTGTGGGAAGAGACAGTAAGGTGGCTGAGAAACTGCGTGCAGCCGGTGCTGTCATAATTGGAAAATCGAACCTAAGCGAATGGGCAAATTTCCGTGCAAACCTCTCATCAAGCGGATGGAGCGGAGTAGGCGGACAGACTAAAAATCCTTATGTAACGGACAGAAATCCGTGCGGGTCGAGTTCCGGTTCCGGAGTGGCGGTTTCTGCCAATCTGTGTGCTTTTGCAATAGGAACTGAAACTAACGGATCTATCACATGTCCTTCAAACAATAATGGAATTGTGGGAATCAAACCTACAGTTGGACTAATAAGCCGCTCAGGTATCATTCCGATATCTTTTACCCAGGATACCCCTGGCCCAATGACAAGAACAGTAGAGGATGCTGCAATTGTAATGGGCGCTCTGGCCGGTGCGGATTCAACAGATGCAATGACTTTAAATAAGGATGCAAAGTTTGAAAGTAATTATCAGCAGTATCTGCAGAAGGACGGGCTAAAGGGGAAAAGAATCGGCCTTCTTACAAATGTATCCGGATTCCACTTTAAGGTAGATTCTCTTATGGCAGCCACTGTTGCATATCTAAAGGGTGCAGGTGCAGAGGTTATAGAACTTACCATGCGTGTGCCGGGAGAGGCAAGCGGTGCATCATTCCAGGTTATGCTGTATGAATTCAAAGACGGACTGGAAAAATATTTTGCATCACTTGGTGAAGGTGCTCCTGTAAGGACGCTTGACGAACTGATAGAATTTAATAAAAAGGATTCAGTAGAGCTTAGACATTTTGACCAGCAACTTCTTGAGATGGCTGCAAAAAAAGGTACTCTTGAAGATTCTGAGTATAAGAAGGCTCTGGTCCTGATGCAGAAAAAGACAAGAGAGGAGGGTATTGACAAGCTGATGAATGATAATAAACTGGATGCCATAATTGCACCCACAGGCGGACCTGCCTGGAAAACCGATATGGTTAACGGAGATAATTTCCTTGGCAGCAGCTCATCTTTTGCTGCTATATCAGGCTATCCCAACATAACTGTTCCAATGGGCTTCATTGGTGACTTGCCTGTTGGTGTCTCTTTCTTTGGACGGGCATGGAGCGAACCTGTTCTCCTTAACATTGCTTACTCATTTGAACAGGGAACAATGGAGCGAAAGGCTCCCAAATATCTGAATTCTCTAATGGTTAAACAGAAATAGCAGGAATGGCACTCAGAAGGACTCTTATAATTTTATTATTCACACTTTTATTTCTGCCGCTTGCTGCACGCGACACTACGGGTAACAATCAGCTTAGAATAAGCCTGATTACATGTACAGGAGGGAATGAGCTTTACTCGATTTTTGGTCACAGTGCTCTTAGAGTAATTGATTATGAAAAGGGGCAGGATCTGATATTCAACTTTGGACTCTTTGATTTCGGGACTCCGAATTTCTACCTCAAGTTCATGCAGGGTAAGCTGAAATACATGCTGGGCGTTCAGTATACAGAGGACTTTATGGAGCAGTACCGTGCAGAGGGGAGGGGAGTTGAGGAGCAGGTTCTGAATCTTACTCCAGATCAAAAGCTGGAGATTATGGAGAGACTCTTTTACCTGTACGAACCTCAAAACAGATATTACCTCTATTCGTTTCTCTTTAAAAACTGTACCACAGAGTTGAGGGATCTTCTAAAAGAGAGGACTCAGTTTCCTGAAGGTATATCTTCCCACTCTTTCCGGGAGATGATTAACTCTTCTGTAAAGGATATGAAGTGGACAAAAGCGGGAATAAACCTGCTGCTGGGGTCAAATCTGGATAAGGAGATTTCTTCATTTGAGGGAATGTTTCTGCCCGACAGCCTCTTTACAGGACTCGCTCTCTCTTCACGCGAAGGAGCCCCCTTTGTTACAGAAACCATCACTCTTGCTCCTAGAGAGGACAGATCTGCAGTTGAGAAAACACCCCTTCTTCTTTCACCCGAATTTCTGTTCGCCTTAATCCTTTTAGTTGTTCTGCTGAGCCTTTTCCTACCCAGTCTAGGATTTGCAGACAATATAGTTTTGTGGGTTAATGCTTTGTTTGGTATAGTTCTGCCGGTAATCATACTTATGTCTGACCATGTGGAACTTCAGAATAACTATAACCTGCTCTGGTGCAATCCACTCTATTTTGCCTTACTCCTGGCGAAGTTCTTCCGTTTCAGAAAGTCGGCACTTGTTCTTACAGCAGCTGCCCTTATCTCTCTTGCAGCAATGACTGTTGTTTGGATTACAGGACTTCAGGGATTTGAACTCTCGTTCGGACTCATTTCGGCCTCGCTTGCAATTGCTCTCTGGAGGGTTTTTCAAAAATGCCGCAAAAGATGACTTTTAAGCATCAGAAACCCGGCCGCAGAAGGAAGATACTGCTAACTCTTCTGATAGTGCTGCTGCTTTTGGTTGCATATACTCTTACTGTGCCTCCTCGTATGGTGGTTCAAGTTAATTCCGGAATCACCACTCTTTTCGTGAGTAATCACAGTGACGACACTCTTATTACTCCTGCTCAGTTTGGAATAGAACCTGAGAGGAGAGAGAATTTTACATACACAACATTTGACGGGCTTAAGCTTAAGGTAGTAAGGGTATCTGCCGTTGATTCACTTGCCGGAGCTTCTCCACGGGGCACAATCATCTTCCTTCACGGAGTCCGCAGACATAAGGAGCAGATCTATCCTATGGCCGCATTTTTCTCCGCAGCAGGTTACGACTGCTATGCGCCTGACCTCCGCTCACACGGCGAAAGTGAGGGCCTTTTTACCACCTACGGATACTATGAAAAGCTTGATGTGTCAAGGCTGATAGATACCATCTCTTCCCGCTTTGCTACAGGAAATCAGATAATTCTTTGGGGCCAGTCTATGGGAGCGGCAACAGCCATTCTCACCATGGCCACAGACAGCCGCGTCACGGCAGGGATTATTGAGAGTACCTTTTCTGATTTCAGACAGGTAGTTGCAGATTACTTTGTTCAGGAGATGGGCTTTTACAGTGAATCTGTGCGTGACTACATGATCTGGGGAGCACATATTCTCACCGGAATCGAGGCCGCTCAGGTATCTCCCCTGAATTTTGCATCTGAGATTTCTGCCCCGTTGCTTTTTGTTCATGGTTCTGCAGACCAGCGTATCAATATCAAATATGCCCGCGAAATTTTCTCCCGAGTAAAATCGCCAGGGAGCCAGTTCCTCCAGATTGACAGCGCCCGCCACACCAACATCTGGGAAACCGGTGGCGAGGCATACTTTAAAAGAGTACTCGAATTTCTGCAGAGTTCTGCACGTGGGAAACTTTAGCAGGCAATAAAAAACACAAACTCTTCATCGTGAAAAGTTTGTGTTTTATAATATTCAGAAATTTAGTGTGTTAACACGAATTGTGGCGCACTCTATTTCTTCTCTGGTTCAAAAACAAAGGTCATTCTGTTACCACTGTTGAAGATTTTCTTCGCAAACTTTTGGATTTCGCTTGCTTTCACCTTAGGCAGAAACTCCTTCTCAGTCTCCTGAAGGCTCACCTCACCCTTGATGCTGTTTGCAATTATCGCCGGCCATAAGATTTCCTCTTTGCGATCCTGGTATACCTTCTGAAGATAGAGGGATATCTCCTTCATCTCTTTTTCGGTTGGTCCGTTCTTTACAAAGTTATCTATCTCTTGCTGTACAATAACCAGCAGTTCATCAACCAGTGCAGGATCTGTGTCAAAGTCAACAGAAAACTCCACTTGTTCATTTGGGTACTTCATGATATCATTGGTCACTCCAACATGGTATGTGCCGCCCTTCTCCTCGCGGATGGACTTCATATATCTGTCTCTGAGAATGTATGCAATGAATTTTGAGTACATATTGCTTTGAGCATTATACGGTACTTCTCCAAAATAGATTCTGCCTACAGAAGCTTTTGAACTGAGCATGTTTTTTGCTTTGTACCTTAACGATACCTCGCCTTTACGCTTAACAGGCTCCTTGTGTGCAAACTGTTTTTCAGCCACCGCTGCGCCTTTTTCCAGCGAACCGATATATTTAACTATTAGCTCCTTTGCCTTTGATGCAGGAATCGGTCCGGAAAATACAAATGTAAATCCGTCTGCGCCCGCAAAAAGGTTATTGTACATAGTGGTCAGAGAGGCTGAGTTTATTGCTGCGATATCCTCTTTTGTAAGCTTACTTTTCATAGGCTGAGAAATAAACTTAAGGCTGCTTACAGAATCAATAAAAATTGAATTTTCTCCTTTTGGAGTATTCAGATTTTTTAAAAGCTGATTCTTGAAGTTTGCAATCTGGTTCTCATCTGCCGTTACAGCTGTAAAGAACGAGTAGAGCAGATTCCAGAATTCAACTGAATCTTTGAGTGTGTAGCTTCCTGTGAACTCAACATTCCTGTATCCAACTGATGGTTTAACAGAAATGCTCTTTGATCCGCCAAGTTTTTGCATCTCTAGTCTGTTGAATCCGTCAATAGTATACATTGAGAGGAAACTCTCGGCAATTTTTATCTGCTTCGCATCATACGGAAGCATATATCCGCCTTTTCTGAAGGCACGCATGCTCACATATTTTTTGGTTGCTCCCTCCTCTTTCCAAATTACCCTGGCACCATTTGAAAGTGTCCATTCGGTAGCAGAGTCAAGTTGCTTTTCGTGTTTAATACTCAGCTCCTTTGAAGAGACAGCTCTCTCTGTAAGGATTTTTCCTCCGGGAAGATCTTTTCTGATTGTCAGCTTTTTTTCTCTAACAGGAGTAAACCTGTCAAGATCTGAGCTCTTTACCTCCTCAATCATCTTGTAAATCTCCTCCTGTGAAGGAAGGTACTTTTTGTCGCTTTCAGGTACTGAGAAGATAATTACCCTGTTATTGTCAGAGAGAATCACAGGCAGACTGGCGTTCACATCTTCGTGGGTAATACTCTTGATATACTCTGTTGAAATCTTGTAGTAGTCTTCGGGCTTCACAATTGGATACTGCCTTGTGAAATGATCTACTGCAAAACTTACATAATCCGGATTTTTAGGCTTTCTGTTTCTCAGGTAGTTTTGATCTGCTCCCTTTTTTACCCTTACAATTGCCTGGTCGAACTCCTCTTTTGAGAATCCGTACATCCTTACTCTTTCAAACTCTTCAATGAGTCCGCGGAGGGACTTAAAAATTGTCTTTGCTGAGTATGGGAGGGCTGTTGTAGTAAAGGTCTGTGATGCATAGCTGAGTTTACCAAATACAGGAACTGCTCCGCGGAACATCGAATCCAGACTTTCCTGAGCTACCTGACATCTTACCTTGAACATTTCAAGGAATGTATTTCTTATAACTTCGTCGTAGATATATTGTCTGGTCTGCATCTCTTCAGGGGAGAGGTTTGGAATCTTAACGGTAACCCTCACAGAGACAGCTTTAGTCTCAGGATCTGTGAAATATCCCACTATAGGCTCCTTGTTATCGGGGATAGTGTAGTTTTCGCGTTTTGCGGGATTGACTGCTTTTGGAATTGATGAGAATCTCGCTTTAATCTTCTTTTCAATCACATCGGGGTCAATATCACCAACTACAATTACAGCCTGAAGTCCCGGATGATACCATTTGTGGTAGTAGTCAATCAGAGTCTGGCGTGAGAAAGTATTGATAATTTCAGGAAGACCAATTACATCCCTCTCGGCAAAGCGGGAGCCTGTCTGCTGAAATTTCATGATTCCCTTATTCATCCTGGTGCGGGCATCGTCACCGCGTCTCCACTCTTCTCTAACAACACCTCTTTCGGCCTCAATCTCTGCAGGCTCGCAAGAGATATAGTGTGACCAGTCATGAAGTGCCAGAAGTGCAGAGTCAAGTACCACCTCTCTTTGAACAGGAACTGCAGAAATATTGTAGACAGTTCTTTCCATTGATGTATAGGCATTGATGTTGGCACCAAACTTCACACCAATGCTTCCGAAATAATTCAGAAGTTTTTTGCCGGGGAAGTTTTTGGTTCCGTTAAATGCCATGTGCTCGAGGAAGTGAGCCAGACCGCGCTGGTTGTCCTCCTCCTGAAGAGATCCCACATTGTGAACAATGAAGAATTCTGCCCGTCCGGCAGGGTTGGCCGCCTTTCTTATATAGTAAGTCAGACCATTTTCAAGTTTCCCTGTTCTGTAGGCTGAATCTGCCGGAAGCAGTGATGTGTGGTTATTTTGCGCTATGGCAAAGTTGCCGCAAATAATAAGTGCTATTGCGGCAACTATGTTTTTTATGATTCTCATGTTATTGAATTTCTAAAGTTGCCCCTTTTTGTTCAAAGGCAAATTTTGCGTCGCTTGTCTGCAACTCGCCATCCTTGGTCTTGATTGTCCATTGTGGCATAGTCAGTGCAGCCCAGATCTTCTCGTCGCCGAGAGCATCTTTTGAATATGTAATGCGGAAGCAGTACTCCTCTTTATCATTAATGGTTGTCTCCAGTCCAAGGAAACCATCCATCAGTGAAAGATGACTTGAGAGATAAGGGATATTGCGGGTAATTAGCGGCTTGTCCAGGTCTTCGTAAACCAGCTCGTATACAGCCTCATTCTTGCCACCCCACTTCTCTTCATTGGTTTTGTATCTCTTTGAGTAGAAATTGAACTGACGCTCAAGGAACTCTCTGCGAGAGATTGTGTCAATACCTTCGTCCATCTTGATATACTCGAAGTCTACCTTAACAATGTTAGTGCCGCCGCCGTGAACAGGCATAAT
>Ga0351881_1120_pt1 | contig 18717 bp, 16 predicted proteins | sample BONcelFGM3001E15_FD_206769 | JGI IMG/M metagenome (GOLD analysis project Ga0351881, IMG submission 206769) | Enriched cells from coal bed in the Powder River Basin, Montana, United States - BONCAT cells FGM rep3 HSBNCT.FGM.300.1.E15 ...
ATCTCTGCCAGTGGTTTTGAGAGTGAATTAGAGAGCGCAATGCCCCCAAATACCGCCGCCAGCAGCAACAAAAGATAGATATTGATGATAGCAGCAATTATACTGGAAGCATCTTTCCTTATTTCAGACTGCCTTGAAAAATAGGGGATATTTGCTATTGCAATGAGCTCTCCATCCCCATTGAAAAGGGGAGCGTAAAGTGAGTAGTAATCAAGTCTTGCAATCTTCTCTTTATTTACAAACTGCTTCTTTTTATTGTATACAATCTCCTGATAGGCTGCAGGATTCATTCTGGAACCGGCAAGGAAGTTGTCATATATTTCAGGCTGAGTGGTCCTTAGCAACAGGCCATCCGGACGGTAGATATTGATATCTATCTGGGTGTTGTTTGCAAGCCTGTTCATTGCCTCAAAGAGCTTGATATTGTTAAACTGAGGATCATTATACCTCTGGGCAAACTTGCTGTAATATGAGAGAGTGGACTGTACAGACTGCATCTTCTCCTCCATCTGGGCTCTGTTGCTCTCGTTAAAATAATTAAGGGAGAACCAGATACTTCCTGTTCCCATAAAGAACAAAGCAAATACAAGAGATGAGATTATCAGGAAGGTAATTTTCCACCTGAAGGAGTTGCGCGGTACTTTAGGGAAGAAGTTTCTGTGCCTTGTCCTTATGAGGCCGAATATCATGAGTGAATAGAAGAGCATGATATATGAGAAGGTCACAATATAAGGGAAAATATTTCTGACCGGCCTGCTTATAATAATGATGTTTTCCGGAGAGACCTTATTTACAAAGTGGAGATACCCGTCACTTCTCATGGTCGAATATCCGGTTTCGTAAACATCTTCAAGTGTTGTAGGATAGTTGAAATTTCCGCTGAATGATATCATGCGGTTATTGAGATACTTCGCATAAGAGTAGTTGGAACTGAGGTTAAGGTTATCCATCTGTTTGTGGTCAAGTAACAGCTCGGTGTAACCAACAGCCTCCTTCATGAATTTTGAATCAAACTCAAGAAAAAGGTTTATGTTCCCGTTGAAGGATGTATATGTGAAAACTCCGAGATAACTAATCCTCCCGTTGTAATTGTTCATGAAGTAGAAATGGGAGTTATCGTAAAGAGGAATACCATATCTGGATATTTCGTTTTCAAAGAACTGCCCGCATGGTACCGGCTCGGACTCACTGTCAACAAGCAGAGGATCATTCCTTCTGCACATAGTTATTCTGAGGTCATACTTTTGCATAAGGCTCCAGAAATACTGCTCGGTAAGTATATTGTTAACCATGTCGTTGCTTTGGTCAATCTGGACCCACAGAGCAAGCACCGGATCTGTCTCAATAAGCTTTTCTGCTCCTCTGAGCAGTAATTCAATGTTCAGGTCCCTCTCAACCGACATTTTGGTTGACAGAACCCTGTTCTTCTCATACTCCTTAGTATATCCAAACCAGCTTACTGTTGCCAGTGAATACATTGATATGATTGAAATAAACACCAGTATGTTTCGCATCTTAAGGAAAGAAAAGCCGGCAGGAAATCTGAGCACAGGTCTGAGCAGCTGAAGCGAGAACAAAAGTGCTATAAACAGCATTGCATATATGACATATGCCAGCACTGTATAGAGTGTTATCTCATCTACCTTGTAAAGCTCAAGGACAATATTTGAGTTAAGGGCAAGAGAGCGAAGGCTGATATGCGCATAGGCCACCAGCAGTAAAGGAATTGCTATGAAAACAACTTTAAGAAGCTGCTTCTTGTGTCTTCCCGATTTCAGATAGGTAAGTGCAAGACTTTTTCTTACTATAAAGAGGGCAAGCATTACCATGAAAATGTAGAGGTGGGTAATTATCAGATCTGCCATAGAGCCGAAAAGACCAAAATCTGCATAGAGGTTTGGAGAGAATAGCTCGGCATCATCGGTTGAACCTCCGGAAAAGTACAGTGCAATCATCCACATAACTGTAAGTCCGCCCCAGGCAAAAAAGAACTGCCTGATTCGCTTACGCCTCTCCAGATCGCTAAAGAGTGCAGAAATGGCAAACAGGAGAGCAAACCATCTGAGAGAGGAGCCTGATTCTCCCCTGTGTGTGGGGAGGTTCTTAAGAACGGAAAAGAGAATACCGCCATCCTTTCCTCTTACAATATACGATTCATCGTGAGTAACAGGGACTACTGACAGCCTCTTGCTGAGCGAGAAATTCGGATTGATTTCGCTGCGTAAAATTGAGTTGTCCGAAGGGAAGTCTGTCTGAACAAGTAATGCTGCCAGAACAGTCACATTCTTTAGTGTGTAGCTGCTTACTATATACCAGGCAGATCCAAGGCTGACATACTGCTCAGTGGAGCCCACGTATGCAAGGGGTGTATTGGAAACTCCCCGGCTTGTAAGGTGATTAAGAGTATATCCGAAAGGGAAGAAATCAATATCGTCATTTGATACAGGTAGCTGATTTACCCAGGACTGAAGCGTATCTGCCAAATATCTGTAAATAACCATGTCAGCCGGAAGTTCCGGAAAGTTTAGAAAAACCGAATCCGGTGTCTCCAGTGCTTTCTGAGAGTACTCCTCCAGCAACTGCTGTCTTTTGTGAATTGTCTTTTCAAGTTTTTCCACCTCCCTGTCCATAGAATTCGGAGAGGAGAACTCCATGAATGAGAATATCGCAAGCATGATTGCAAGCACCCACAAAAGTGGTGTTCGTAACGCAATAAGTCTGTCAGTCAGTTCGTTCATTATCCGTGGTGGTATGGTTCTCCTTTAATAATTGTGAATGCTCTGTACAACTGCTCAAGAAACAGGAGTCTCACTATCTGGTGGGAAAAGGTCATTGGCGAAAGTGAAATTCTGTAGTTGGCTCTTTTGTAAACATCGTCGGAAAAACCATATGCTCCACCTACAACAAATACCAGGCCTTTCGTTCCCTGAACTCCTCTCTTTTCAATGAATTGCGCTAAATCTTCAGATGAAATACTTTTGCCTGAGACATCCAGAAGAATAAGATCATCTTGTGCCTTTACCTGCTTAAGAATCATCTCGCCCTCCCGCTGTTTGATTTCGGCAAAACTTAAAGATGCTGCCTTTTTTAATTCCGGCAACTCAACTCTTGTGTAGTTTGCATACCTTTTAATCCTCTCCTCGTAGATTGCCATTCCCTCCGGCAGGTATGCCGTATCTGTCTTTCCTGTTAGCAGCAGTGATATCTTCATTGTCACAAAAATAAGATTATTTTGAGAGAAAATTTAATTTAATTACCCTCCTTTGTGGCTTGATTTTTGTTACGATTTTTGGGATTGGATTTACAAGGAGAGATATGAGATCGGTTCTATTGTCATTGTTTGCCTTAACCTTTTCGGTTGCAACGCTTTTAGGGCAGTCCCGTGCGGAGCAGGATGTTTTCGTCCCAATTGCAAAATATTTGCAGGCGGGCGATTCAGAAAAGCTTTCAGCCTGGTTTGCCCATAACCTGGAAATTGAAGTTCTGGGTAGCGTGAACGTATGCAGCAAGGCTCAGGCCAAGCAAATTCTTAAGGAATTTTTTACCAATTATACCCCAAAGAGTTTTGCAATTGCCATTCGAAGCGGAAAGGCACCTATGAAATACGCAATAGGCAGTCTCAGTGCGGGAGGAGAAAAGTTTAGGGTTACATTGTTTGTTAAGACCCAGGAGGATGGGAATTTCATCCAACAACTAAGAATCGAAAAAGAGTAAAATCTTTTTTGTCTTCCATTTCCTGGAAATTCACCGAGGCCGGCTGAAATCAATTTCAGCCGGCCTCACCATTCAAATTTCCTGTCAGTTAATCTGAGTAATTATTCTACCTGAAAATTGGTTTTGCATAGGCGATAACATCTGCCTTTGTAATAACACTGTTGCTCAGGATAAGGAGTCTCTCAACAACGTTTCTCAGTTCACGGATATTACCTGTCCACGGGTATGTTGCCAGCTCTTCCAGAGCCTCTCTCTCAATATCACGGGGAACCATTCCGCTCTCATCGCATATCTGCTCAATAAAGTGCTTAGCAAGTAATGGTATGTCCTCTACACGCTCTTTAAGCGGCGGAACATGGATCACGATTACGCTCAAACGATGATACAGGTCTTCCCGGAAAGCCCCCTTTGCAATCTCTTCAGATAAATCCTTATTGGTTGCAGCTATCACCCTTACTTTAACATTTATATCCTTGTCACTGCCCACACGGCTGAGTTTATTCTCCTGAAGAACACGCAAAACCTTGGCCTGGGCAGCAAGGCTCATATCTCCAATCTCATCCAGAAAGAGTGTTCCCCCGTCTGCCTGTTCAAACTTTCCTTTGTGCTGCTTAACTGCAGATGTAAAGGCTCCCTTTTCGTGACCGAACAGTTCACTCTCAATAAGCTCTCCCGGAATTGCAGCACAGTTTACCTCTACAAAAGGCATTGAAGAGCGGCTGCTTTTTTCATGAAGCCATCTTGCAACAAGCTCCTTTCCGGTTCCGTTGGAGCCGGTAATGAGCACCCTTGCTTCTGTTGGTGCAACCCTGTCAATCATATCCTTTATTCTGGTAATGGATGACGAAACGCCAACTATCTCCGGAATCTTCGATACCTTTTTCTTTAATATTCTTGTCTCCTTTACCAGGTTTGTCTTGTCTGTGGCATTTCTGAGTGTTATCAGAATTCTGTTCAGGTCAAGAGGTTTCTGAATAAAATCAAAAGCACCCTTTTTAATGCACTCTACTGCTGTGTCTATTGATCCGTGGCCAGAAATCATGATAACGGAAGCATCAACATTAGCCTCAGAGAGCTTATCAAGCAGCTCCATTCCGTCCATATTTGGCATCTTGATGTCAGAGAAAATTACCTCATAGCTCTCGCCTGTTGCCATTGCCAGCCCCTCAACACCATCGGCGGCAAGATGCACCTCATGCCCTTCAAATTCAAGAATGTCCTTAAGTGTATTACGGATACTTTTTTCGTCGTCAATAATCAATAGTTTCATAAAGTTTTCTGTAAGAATGATTCGTAAATCTCCGCCATGTATCCCTCCTTAAGAGAGTACGAAGATTGATGAATATCTGTGATGGCTGTTTTTTCGATAACGAGATTAACAAGAATTGAGCCAATAACAATGTAGTCAACTCTTATTGGTGACATTCCAGGCATAGCTGCCCTCTCCTCCCGCAGAGATTTCACCAGGCGCCTGTGGAGAGCAGTAAACTTCTCCTTCTCTATCTCCATTGATGGAATGCTGCCATTGTCATCTGTGTATATGAGTTCACGCAGTGTATCAAAAGAGCCTGAACAACCAACAAGTAAAGTTGGTTTAAATTTCTCAACGGCCTCCCACAGGTCTTGCATATTCTCATCGTAATACCTCTCCAGGTGTTCCATCTGCTCATTTGTGATGGGATCTGACGGGGGAAACATCTCTCTTAGCCTTACAACTCCCATATTATAGCTCTTTTTCCAGAAAACCTGATGTTTGTCTGCAATTATAAACTCATTGCTGCCCCCACCAATATCCATTATGAGCAACTTTTCGTTATAGAGCAGCATCGACTCCCTTACTCCTTTGTAAATAAGTTCAGCCTCTCTGTCACCTGAGATTGCCTCTGCCTCTATTCCAAACTCACTGTTTACCATTGAAAGAAACTCAGAAGAGTTTGCTGCATCTCTGACTGCGGAGGTTGCAATACCTCTGAAGCTGTCCACTCCGCCATGCTCTTCTATTGCTGCAGAAAGTTCAGTTATTGCAGCTCTGGCAGAGTCAAAAGCTGTCTGAGTTAAAATTCCCTTTGTGATTCCCCCTTCGCCAATTTTTGAAGGTACCTTGAGCACTTTAAGAATCTCATATCCATCTTCTGAAACATCAGTAATCAAAAGGTTGAACACGTTGGTGCCCATGTCTAGAATGGCTACTTTCATTGAGATAATTTTTACAAAGATAAACTATTTTTTGCGTATGTTTGTCTTTAATATGAAGATGAAAAAGGAGAGAATAATCATAGCTATAGACGGTCACTCTTCGACCGGAAAAAGCAGTTTCGCAAAACTGATTGCATCAAAATACGGATTAATATATGTTGATACAGGAGCTCTTTACAGGGGGGTATCCCTCTTTGCAGCAAGAAACTCCTTTATTGACCGGAACAATGTCATTGACACAGCCGCTCTGGAAAAAGGAGTGGCAAATCTTAACCTTCAGTTTAAACCATCCGGCCCTTCCGGGGAGAGCGAACTCTATATGGATGGAGAACTTGTTGAAAGAGAGATTCGCACTCTTGAAATTTCCTCAAAAGTAAGTTTTATTGCTGCATTGCCATTTGTGAGAAAGTTTGTCGATTCAATACTCGAGAAATATGGAGCAGAGCGGGGAGTTGTTATGGATGGAAGGGACATAGGAACTGTGGTCTTTCCCGATGCTGAGCTTAAAATTTTCATGACAGCCAGTGCCGAGGTGAGGGCAACAAGAAGATACAGGGAGATGACAGCCCGTGGCGAAAATCCGGATTATAATGAGGTGCTCAAAAATGTCCGTGAGCGTGACTTTATTGATGAAAACAGGGAAGCGGCACCTCTGCGCAGAGCCAAAGATGCAATACTGCTTGATAACAGCGATATGACTATTCAGGACCAGTTAGATTGGATTGAAAAAATAATCAAAGAGAGATGGAACTGAAAATTGACATAGATACCCACTCAGGCTTCTGCTACGGAGTAGTGAGAGCCATTGAGCAGGCAGAAAAATACCTTGGAGAAAATAAGGAGCTGCATTCGCTTGGATCTATAGTGCATAACAATATCGAGATTTCAAGACTACGGGAAAAGGGTCTTAAAACCATAAACTACGAACAGATGTCCGGTATGAAAGACAGCGTAGTCTTCATCCGTGCACATGGCGAACCGCCTTCCAGCTACAAAATTGCCAAGGAGAATAATCTAAAAATTATCGACTGCACCTGCCCTGTTGTACTTAAATTACAGGAGAGGGTGAAAAAAAATTACAGAGAGCTAAAGCAGATTGACGGACAACTTCTGATATTTGGAAAAAACGGACATGCAGAGGTAAACGGACTCATCGGTCAGGTAGACGGAGACGCATCAATTATTGAAAAGCAGGCCGATATTGAATCTATCGATTTCATGAGGCCTATTTACATTTTTTCACAGACAACCAAAGACCCTGAGCAATACAAAAAACTTTGCTCAGCAATTCGCGACAGAATTGTCTCAGCCGGAGGGCCCATTGATAAGTTCAGGGCATTCAACACAACCTGCGGCCAGGTATCCTCCAGGCACCCTCATCTTAAGGAGTTTTCAAAGAACCATTCCGTTATCATTTTTGTGACCGGAAAGGAGAGTTCAAACGGGCGAATTCTTTATGAAGTATGTCTGGCAGAGAACCCAAGGAGCTATAAGATTGAAAACATGGACGAGATTGAGGCTTCCTGGTTCAAGGATGGGGACACTGTTGGTGTCTGCGGAGCCACATCGACCCCAAAATGGCTTCTCGAAAAGGCAGCCGGTCACATCCGCCAACTATCGCTCTGAATGTCACTGCAAAAAAACATATATGCTCAGGTAATATTACCGCTTAAGCTTAGAATGGGCATCTCATATCTTGTTCCGCAGCATCTTGTACCTCTGGCTGTAAAAGGATCAAAGGTGAGGGTTATGTTTGCGCGAAGGGAGTATATTGCCGTTATTTCGGAGATTACAGATAACTGCGGAGATTACAAGGGAAAAGTAAGTGAAATTACTTCCGTTGAACCAGCAGAGGCCGTTTCTGAAAAGGAGCTCAGATTCTGGGCATGGACAGCAGATTACTACATGTGTACAATTGGTGAGGTATATCGTGCTGCATTTACATCTGCTATGCGCAGGGAAACTCCTGCAAGAAAATCAAGAAAAACCAGGCCCACAGGCATTAATTCAAGAGATCTGTATGAGCTCTCTCCTGCTCAGGAGATTGCAACAAGAGAGATAATGAAGAGCTTCTCTGAGGGCAAACCGGCACTGCTGGCGGGAGTAACAGGATCAGGAAAAACAGAGATCTATCTTAAAATTGCAAAAGATATTACAGACAAGGGGGGAAGGGTGCTGTACATGGTACCTGAGATTGCTCTCAGCCGGCAACTAAGCGACAGGCTTGAAGCGGTCTTTGGTGAAAAGCTCCTCACCTATCACTCAGGGATGACACCTGCAACAAGATATTCTACATATTCAAAGATTGAAGGGAGCCATGAAGGAGAAGGCTTTATTGTGCTGGGGCTGCGCTCTTCCCTCTTTCTTCCGTTCAGAAAACTGGATCTTATAATCATTGACGAAGAGCACGACAGCTCATACAAACAGACAGAACCCGCACCTCGGTACAACGGAAGAGATGCTGCAATTGTGCTTGGACAGATTCACTCTGCCCCTGTTCTGCTGGGAAGTGCCACTCCATCGTTTGAATCGCTCTATAATTGCCACTCAGGCAGGTATTCGCTTGTGAGACTCTCTGAGAAGTTTCATGGTGCAACCGAGCCGGAGGTAACCGTTATTGATACAATCAGGGAGAGCCGGGCAAAAAGAATGAACGGACTCTTTTCACAATCACTGCTTGATGAAATTGAAGCAGTCATTGGCAGGGGCGAGCAGGTACTTATTTTCAGAAACAGACGCTCCTACTCTCCTCTGGTCCAATGCTCTGTTTGCGGGCACATCCCTATGTGTACTCACTGTAATGTTCCGCTCAGTTATCATAAAAACCGGGGAGAACTTTGCTGCCACTACTGCGATTTTCACATACACCGCACACCAATATGCCCGGAATGTTCAGAACCCGGAATGACAGAAAAGGGCTCCGGGACAGAGATGATTGAAGAGAAAATACGGGAGCTTTTTCCAGATGCCAGGGTTGACCGATTTGATGCAGAGACAACCCAGAGCAAAGTAGAGGAGAAGAGAATTTTAAAGGAATTTGCAGCAGGAAAAACTGATATTCTTGTTGGGACGCAAATGATAAGTAAAGGGTTTGATTTCAAGGGGCTTTCACTCGTTGCCCTTATTCAGGCAGATTCAATGATTGCTATGGATGATTTTCGCGCCAATGAGAGAGCCTTTCAGCTGCTCAGGCAGCTTTCCGGAAGAACAGGGAGAGGTGCCAGAAGCGGAAAAATTATGATTCAGACTTCACTAGCGTCACACACAGTTTACGAAACATTTTCGGCCGGAGATGAACGCCTTTACGAACAACTTGCCGAGAGGCAGGAGTTTGGCTATCCGCCTTATGTAAGGCTGATAAAACTCTCCCTCCGTTGTGCAGACAGGAACAAATTATCTGAAGCAGCAAACCGCACGGGAGCAACTCTTGGAGGTATAAGAAGCGCTGAGATTACAGGACCTTTTGCACCGGTTGTTGATAAGGTGAGGGGCGAATATATTCTTCAGTTCTGGATAAAACTTCCACGGGCGGGAAATGCAGGCGCAAAGGAGAGAATTGCGGCAATAGCTGAAAAAATGGAGAGTGATTTCAGGGGTGTGACTATTGTGGCCGATGTGGACCCCCAGTAGATAGCTCCACAAACCTGAGTGCCTTAGGCAGTATTTGCAGCTTCACAGGCAGAAAGCCCAGAGCCTCACCATCCAGTTCGACTTTACCGCCAGGATAGCTCTCAATTACAATTTCGGCGGCTTTAATTCTTAACACTTTGCTGGATTTTAAGCCATTTCCCTTTTGCAGCTCCTTCATAAGAAACATGAGTCTAAGCCTCCAGGTCATTCTTACAACCAGCAAATCAAACAATGAATCGTCAAACAGCGCATCTGGCAAAGCGATGAGTCCACCTCCGCTATATACACCTATTCCTGCCGAAGCCATAAAAAGTCTGCCTTTGAAGACTCTTCTGCCGTCTGCTTTTATTACATAACGGCCGGCCCGGTATCTGAAAAGTGATGCAATTTTACTGTATTTGTAAAGCCATCTTCCCCTCTTGCCCTCATCTTTTAACCAGTTGTACTTTGAGTTGACCAGTGCCACAAATCCGGCACCGGCTGCATTCACAATATACCTCGTATGTCTTACCCCTGACTCTGTATACTCTGCTACTCCGGCATCCTGAAGTCTTGTGTTACATTCGCACAAAGCCTTTATCGCCCCTGCATATCCTGTATGAAGACCGGCTCCTCTCGCCCGGTCGTTTCCTGTACCGGTAGGAATTACTCCAATTGTGATGGCATCTGAGGGAACAAACTGCTGCAAAAAGATCCCGTTCACAACCTCGTGAAGTGTTCCGTCTCCCCCTACTGCAACTATCTTTCGGTAGCCCTCCCTCACTGCGCTTACAGTAAGTTCCACGGTGTGATATTTGTGTTCAGTGAAGTAGCAGACGAACTCCAAACCGCTGCGGAACATGGCATTGGAAATGACCGGCCAGTCTGCCAGACCTCTTCCGCTTCCCGCTTTGGGATTGACTATTACGGCCCAGCCACTCTTTTCCATTTGACTCTCTGATTTGTTGCCGGCAAATGTAATATATTTAGTTTTGCTATGAAAAGATTTTGTAAATTTGCAGTTTGACGACATAGTTTTCTGTTAAACTTCATATGGGAAAAATAATAGCAATAGCAAATCAGAAAGGGGGAGTTGGAAAGACTACCACAGCCATTAATCTGGCAGCATCTCTGGCAGTCCTTGACAAAAAGACTCTCCTTGTAGATGCCGATCCTCAGGCAAACTCGACTTCGGGAATGAATTTTGACCCGGATTCATCTTCAAGAAAGACTCTTTACGAGGTTCTTATTGGCAAAGAGGATATTTCATCCATAATGCTTGATACTGAGGTACCCGGTCTAAAGCTTGTGCCTTCACACATTAACCTTGTTGGTGCAGAGATTGAGATTCTGAATGTTCCTGAGAGGGAGCTGGTTCTTAAAAAATCACTGGACAAGGTAAAGGATGACTTCGACTATATAATAATTGACTGCTCACCTTCACTTGGAGTTATCACAATAAACTCACTCTCTGCAGCAGACTCCGTACTCATTCCCGTTCAGTGCGAATACTTCGCGCTTGAGGGGCTTGGAAAGCTTCTGAACACAATCAAGCTTGTACAGAACAGGCTGAACACAGAACTTCAGATTGAGGGATTTCTCCTCACAATGTTTGACGGACGGCTTCGCCATGCAAACCAGGTTGTTGAAGAGGTAAGAACCCACTTTGGGGAGATGGTTTTCAATACCGTCATCCAGAGAAATGTCCGCCTTAGTGAAGCTCCTTCATTTGGAAAGCCGGTAATTCTTCACGATGCAATTTCTGCAGGTGCAAACAATTACCTTAACCTTACCAAGGAGATTATTAAAAAGAATACTCTATAGAATATATGAAAAAACCTGCTTTAGGAAGGGGACTCGGCGCTCTGATATCGGATGCCAACAACATGCCGTTTAACAAACCTGCATCTGCCGAAGTTCAGCCAACCCCGGCTTCTATTTCCGAGATTCCTGTAGATAAGATTGCCGCCAATCCTTATCAGCCAAGGAGCACTTTCGATCAGGAGGCTCTCTCGGAGCTGGCAGAATCCATAAGCATAATGGGACTCATTCAGCCTATCACTGTAAGGCTGATGGATAACGGCACCTATCAGATTATCAGCGGAGAGAGACGGTTCAGAGCTTCTCAGATTGCCGGACTTACTCATATTCCCGCATACATAAGAAAGGCAGACGACCAGGGCATGCTGGAGATGGCTATTGTTGAGAATATTCAGAGGGAGAATCTTGACTCTATTGAGATTGCTCTCAGCTTTCAGAGACTTATTGACGAATGCAGCCTTACTCAGGAGAAGATGGCAGACAGGGTGGGCAAGAAAAGAGCCACAATTACCAACTATCTTAGACTTCTGAGACTACCTGCAGAGATTCAGCTAGCCATAAGGGCGGGAAGACTCTCTATGGGACATGCCAAAGCTCTGCTCTCGCTTGACAGTGCATCCAAACAGCTCAAGGTTTGCAATCAGATTATTGAAAACGACCTCTCAGTGAGGGCAGTGGAGGAGAAGGTCAGAAAAATGACATCTGCAAAGCCGGAAAAGAAGAGATCTGAGGAGAACGAAGAGCTTGACGAGTCATATTTCAGAGTTATTGAAATTGTGGGCAAATATTTCAACAACAATGTCTCCCTCAAAAAGGACGAAAAAGGTGGTGGTTCAATAACCATAAGATTTGCCCAGGACAAGGAGGTTTCACAGTTTCGTGAAGCTCTTGAGAAAATAAACCAATAGAGATTGTTCCAGTGCAAAAATTTGTTCTCATCATATTGTTATGTTTGCTGTCATTCTCTGCAAAGGGGCAGTTTCTTGGCACTATGAAGCAGACCGGTCCTCCGGGATCGACAACAGAAACAGGCAAAGAGCAGGATACAGAATCAAAGTACAGACCGCCTGAATACTCTCTTAAAAGATATTTCAGGAGTCTTGCTGGAAAGGATTCAGTTAACCTTTCGCGTCTTTGGTTCGGCTCCATGGTTCTGCCCGGCACGGCTCAGATATACAATAAAGACTACTGGAAGTTACCTGTTCTCTATGTTGGTATAGGAGGATTCATTTACGGCGGTATCCACAGCAACAGGCAGTTTCAGCAGACAGGAGAGGTCCGTTTCAAAACTCAAAGAAATATATTTTACACTGCAGCAGCACTCACATGGTGGGGCGGTGTGCTTGACGGAGCCGCATCATTTAAATACCACAAAGATGTATTGCCTGCAAGGGCCTCTATTTATTCTGCCATGCTACCCGGACTTGGTCAGGCATACAACGGAGACTACTGGAAAATTCCAATTATTTACGGCGGATTCGTTCTGACAGGATATTTCATATCAAGCAATAACTATTCATACAGATATTACAAAGACCTTCACAACCAGGCATCAACGCCGGGTTCGGGATATAATGGTTCATACAGCGCAGAAACATTAAAGTACTACAGGGATTCCTACAGAAGGATGAGAGACTACTCAATACTCGCAGGAGTTATTGTCTACGCTCTCAATATTATTGATGCAAATGTCTTTGCACACCTTCAGGATTTCGACATAAGTGACGACCTTTCTGCCTCCTTTTCTCCTGCTGTAATAGAGCCTCTTAATTACAGATTTACTAACAATGCGACACCCGCTGTAGGGATGTCCATTAACCTTACCTTTTAAGAAAATGCACATAATTAAACACTTAACAGGCAGAAAAACCATAATTCTGCTGGCAACGGCGGCTCTGATGCTCATTGGCAATGATTCATATGGTCAGTGGTTCAAGAAGAGACCCAGTCGCTCAACGCTTGAGCAGGAGATCCAATTGCTACGTAACACTGTAGACTCTCTCAGAAACGAAATTGAACTCGGTTCTATTCCAATTTCGGATACTGTAAGTACCAATGACACTATTAATCCCGGTAATCTGGAGTTTTTTGAAGGTGAAGACCTTATCACTCCTGAATCTACAGACTCGCTCCTTAACCTGTGGTATGTTCAGAAAAACCTGAAACTTGATGTTGAATCTGCAGTAAATCTTGAAATTGCAAATTTCACCTCAGACACACCCGACTCGGTAATTATTGCGAGACTAAAGGCAATCAACTCTTTCATACCTCTTCCGTACAACAATATCATAAAAAATCACATTATCTTCTACACTCAGAGAATTCCAAACAAGATTGATCTGATTCTTGGTCTCTCCGGATTCTATCTGCCAATTTTTGAGGAGATACTTGATGAATACGATATGCCTAAGGAGCTCAAGGTTATGGCGATTATTGAATCTGCTCTAAATCCAAGAGCCACTTCGAGGGTAAACGCAAAGGGAATGTGGCAATTCATGTACAGAACAGCTCTTCAGTACAATCTTGAAATTAACTCTTATGTAGACGAGCGTCTTGACCCTGTAAAATCTGCGCATGCAGCTGCCAAATATCTTAAGGATGCCTACACTATTTTTGGTGACTGGTCTCTTGCGATAGCTTCTTATAACTGCGGAGCAGGGAATGTAAACAAAGCTATAAGACGTGCAGGCGGTTCACGTGACTTCTGGACAATCTATCCATACCTGCCAAGGGAGACAAGGGGTTATGTTCCATCATTTGTTGCAGCACTATATACCCTCACCTACTATAAAGACCACGGCATTCAGCCAAGACAGATTGCAATGCCTGCACATGTTGACACATTTGAAATCCGAAAGCCTCTTCACTTTGGTCAGGTGGCTGAGCTAACAGGAATTCCAAAAGAAGAGCTTGCAGATCTTAATCCGCAATATGTAAAGGAGATTGTTCCGGGTAACGGTAACAAGAGCTACCTTCTCAGGATTCCATACAACTACACCAATGCATTTGTTGATAACGAACAGTTAATCTACTCCTACAAGGATTCAATATTTTTCAACCCGATTGTTTATAACGAGAGCAAGAGCATTACTCAGTCGACGACTATTACCCACAAGGTAAGATCTGGTGAAACGCTGGGCAGAATCGCCATGAAATATGGTGTAAAGCTTTCAGACCTTCAGAGATGGAACAAGGTTAAGAGCAATATCAGAATTGGCCAACGTCTCGTGATTCATAAAAATGTATCTGTACCATCTTCTGCCTCTTCTTCAAATTCAAAGGCTTCTGGATCTGAAGTAAAGGCATCCAATACAGAATCAAATCCTGCTAAAAAAGGAGGATACCAAATGTACACAATCAAAAAGGGCGATACCCTCTGGGAGATTTCAAGAAAATTTGAAGGCGTAAGTCTTAATGACATAATGAAACTTAACGGTTTTACTAAGAAAAGTAAGATAATGCCTGGTAAGAAAATCAAGATCAGGGAGATTTAGTCATCAGAATCTGAATCTGACCTCGGCTTTGAGTTCAGTTGAAGAGGGTCCCGGCATCTGGTCGAGGCCCTCTCCTGTTTTCTCCCTGTCTCTGTACCAAACTCTTGTAAACTTAAACCAGAGATCAACTCCCTTCATTGGCTGAGCATGCATGTTTATATACCATCTCAAACCATTCCCGTAAAAAAGAGGCACTGAGTATCCGTACAGAACATCCCTTTCGTATGCATAGATTCGGAGATTCCAGTGGGGCGTATTGAATACGGTGAATCTGGCCGAACAATCGAACACCCCCTTCCTGCTTCTGAAAATGGCTTCAGTCAGAAAAAGCCAGCCGGCACCGGCGGTCTCATCGTCCAGTTTTGCAGCTGAAATCTCGCCTCTTGAAGAGAGGGAGAGAGTACTGTTAAGCCTGAGAACCGAGCTGACTCGCAATGAGCCACCTCCCTCCCTTGAAGCAGCTCTTATTGAGAGTGAATTATATTCTCTCCTTAGAAATACAGCCTCAGCCCCCCATCTTAAATTGCCTCTCCCCTTAAGCCATTCAATCCATGCAGAGTATCTATTACCTGATGCTGAAATATAATCAGAGGAAAGGTTAATTCCCATCTCACCACGCATCTTTCCGTTTCCTGAGACAGCACCGCCAAAGGGAGAGGTATAATCTTCCTGATAACCTCTTAACAGGCCGGATAGGGAAAACCTGGATGAGGGAGCGAAAACAAACCCTCCAAGCGCAGCCACAGAACCTGCTAAATCGGCAGCAATCTCAGAAAAGAACCTTGTCTTCCCTGTCATAAAATATATATCAGCTCCCAGATTGCCTCCCTTGTTGCCGAATCTCGCCTGCCTGCTAAGCATAAGAGAATCCTTCCCGGTATAAGGATGAGAATAGCTGTAAAGGCTGAATGTTGTGCCCGCCCTTACCCTCTCACCGGAAAAGGCAAGGTTGCCCCCTGCGACAGTGACTCCCAGTGATCTTCTGCGGGATAGAGACAAAGTTGTGTTATGAAGTCCTGTGTTAAGCAGAGAGGTATATCCCCCGTCTGCTATTCTGGCATCTCTTTTTCTTGAGGAGAAGAGGAGAGAAAGAGAGATGCTTCCCCTTCTGAACACAGCTGCAATACCTCTCATGCCAATATTTTCGTCAACAGATGTATATGCCGAAACACCTGTGCCATACCTGGCAAAAGATGAACCTGAAGGAGAAGAGAAGAGTGATGAAGAGTTCCACAGAACAAGTCCCTGCCCGAATTTTGCAGTAAAATCTCCTGCAACAGCAGATTGAATTACTCCGGCATTCTCAAGTTGTACAGAGGCTCCTATATAATCTCCAAAAGGCTCCCCGGCATCTCTTTCTGTAGTCAGGGCCAAACGCAGTTTTCCCGGGACAGAAAATTTATACTGGGCATATAACTTCCCAGGAGGATAAAGGTAGCGGCTGTTATTATTCTCCTGCCACTCTTCTGCCGAGACCGGTGTATATCCCTTTTGTCTTTCAAGATAACCCGAACCTCTTACAAGAAATTGAGAACGGCCATCTGATAGCGATTTCAAAAAACTCTGAGATTCAAAACCGTTTCTTGGTGAGAAGTCAAGCATAGGAGCCAGAATGGAAGATATGCCTATATCAAAGCCAGGGACAGCGGCCAGTTCGTAAATTGACAGTATCTCCCCGAAATCTTTAATGTACTCTCTGACTGAGGTAGCCATGAATGATGTGAATAGTGGTATTGACTCAAGCATACCAATTGAGGCCGAATTAATCCGTACAGGATTTTCAAGCAACTCTTCCAGAATCTGACCCAAATCTGCCGGATTCTCCTCTCCCGCTCTCTCATACTCCTCTGCTATCAGTAAAAAAAGCTGCTCAGCTGCCTCTCCACCAGTCCCGGTTCTCTCTCCTGCAGTCTGGCAAAAGAGAAACCCTCCGCACAAAAAGTGCAGAAGGAATAAAATCCCTCTCCTCATATCTCCCCCTCATTTATATTATGTTGTGAAAATTACCTCTTCACCTTGAACTCGTACTCAACAGATGCGAGTTCCTTGTTTGCCTTGACAATCTTCTCTGCAAGGTCTGCCTTGAATGCCACCATTTGCTTCATTCTTTCAGGATCACCCGTAGCCAGAATCTGCAATGCCAGGATTGCAGCATTTTTTGCTCCGTCAAGTGCAACAGTTGCAACAGGAATTCCTGAAGGCATTTGCAGAATTGAAAGTATTGAATCCCAGCCGTCAATTGAAATTGAAGATCTCACCGGTACCCCGATTACAGGAAGAGGAGTCATCGCAGCAACAACACCCGGAAGATGCGCAGCACCGCCCGCTCCGGCTATTATTACTTTTACACCTCTTGAGGCTGCATTCTTTGCAAAATCTAACACCTGTTCAGGCACCCTGTGGGCAGAAAGTGCGTTAATTTCAAAAGGAATCTTCATCTCATTAAGGAATTCAGCTGCCTGCTTCATAACACTCATGTCTGAAGTACTTCCCATAATTATGCTAACTAACGGATTCATCGGATATATGCTTAAAATTGGTTAAGACAAAATTAATACTTAATTTCGCGGGCACAAATATTTTTTTTATGGAGCGCATTCACCTACACGACAAGACTTTCCGCATTTGCATCCCACATAGTGATATTCAGAAGAGTATAGAGGTCCTGGCAGCAAAAATGAACAAAGATTTCGAGGGAAAAGAGAAGCCTCTTTTCGTATCGGTCCTTAACGGTTCATTCATGTTCACATCAGACCTGCTTAAAAATCTGACTTTCCAGTGTGAATTGTCGTTCATTAAAGTCTCTTCTTACGCCGGCACATCATCTACCGGTGAAATTAAGGAGATTATGGGCCTGACCTCAGAAGTGAAGGGTCGCTCAGTGATTATTGTTGAAGACATTGTTGACACGGGAGCTACCATTGTCGAACTGCATAAAATGCTCATGGACAAAGGAGCCGGCGAGGTTAACGTTTGCACCCTGCTGCTTAAGCCGGAGGCATACAAGAAAGATGTTAAGATTAAATATGTCGCAATGGAGATTCCAAACGATTTCATCGTGGGTTACGGACTGGATTATGACGAACTGGGACGACAATACAAGGATATCTACGTATTAGACACATCAGGGGAGTAATGAAGTATTATATAATATTCGGCCCCCCGGGGGCAGGAAAGGGAACTCAATCTGTTTTAATTGCCAAAAAATACAATTTTAAGCATATATCAACCGGAGCGCTGCTGAGGCAGGAGATTGAAAAGAGGAGCGAGATTGGAATCATTGCAAAGGCAGTAATCGAGAAGGGAGAATTTGTCTCTGACGATATTGTCATTGAGATGGTTCGAAAGGTTCTGTGTAACAACGAGGATTCAATTAAAGGTTATATTCTTGACGGATTCCCGAGAACTCTTAATCAGGCAGTTGAGCTTGACAAAGTTCTCGAGTCACTCGGGGAGAAAATCAGCTCTGTACTGGCACTTGTCACAGACGACGAGGTGAACATAAGAAGAATTCAACACAGGGCAAACATAGAAGGAAGGAAAGATGATGCAGATTTTGATACCATCAGGAACAGAATCCGCACATATCATAAAGTTACAGAACCACTGATAACTTATTATAAATCGCAGAAGAAATACAAGCCTGTGAGCGGAGAGCTCAGTGTAGAGGAAAATTTCAGGGATATCTGCAAAATAATTGACTCGGAATAAAAATGAGTAATTCAAACTTTGTAGATTACGTAAGGTTATTCTGCGCGTCCGGAAACGGGGGCAAAGGATCAATGCACCTCCACAGGGAGAAGTTCGTGGCCAAGGGTGGTCCGGACGGAGGCAACGGAGGTCGCGGCGGGCATGTCATTCTGAGAGGAAACTCACAGTACTG
>Ga0351881_1094_pt1 | contig 18503 bp, 20 predicted proteins | sample BONcelFGM3001E15_FD_206769 | JGI IMG/M metagenome (GOLD analysis project Ga0351881, IMG submission 206769) | Enriched cells from coal bed in the Powder River Basin, Montana, United States - BONCAT cells FGM rep3 HSBNCT.FGM.300.1.E15 ...
GCCGACGAAGAGCTGTTTGAGGGGGACGGTCCCCGGCTGCGGGAAATCATCCGGACCCGCCGGGCAGATTACTATCACTGTCAATTCTACGACATGAAAAAGGACGGTTCCGTTCATGGCGTTTTCTATCTGGCGAGGCTGTTCCGCAACGGTATGGGCATGGTCTACGAGAGGCGTGTTCACAACCAGCTTTTGACGCAGGGCAGGGAGGCCTACGGCGACATCCGGGTCCGTCACTACGGATACGACCTGACGAAGGAACAGATGGAAGCCAAGCATAACCGGACGACCACGCTGTTGAAAGAAATGCTCGCACACGATCCGGAAGACGCCTACTGCATCTACCAGCTTTCGTCTTCCTACTCCATGAACCGCGAATTCGACAAGGCCGTTGCCCACGGCGAGGCGGCGCTTGGGCTGATGCGTCGCAAAAACCTTAAAAACACTTATTTATCAACGGTATTCCATACTGTCGCGCACGGGTACCTGGCGCTGGGCCGGACCGCCGACGCGGAACGCACCTGTCTGGAGGCGCTCGATGTCTTCCCCATGCAAATGGACATGTGCCATCTGCTGGCGGATATCTATTTTCGCGCTTGCGAGGCCGGGCGCTACAAAGCCGTTGCAGAGCGATACCTTCGGATTTATGACGAGGTTAAGAAAGATCCGGCCGTCATGGGCGGGGGGTTCTGCCACAGTTTCACCCGCCGCCATGAAATCTATTTCGGCCTGGCCTGTGTCCATTTCATCGAAGATGAGTTCGCCCTCACGGATTCCTTTTTCAGGAAAGCCTTCGAAGATTCCGGGGAGCAAACAGACATGGCGGACCATATCTGCCGGTTCTATTTCGAGCAGAGGATGGACGAGAAGGCCATGGAATGGCTGGTCCGGGCCTGCACGCCGGGGCATCGTGAAGGCGGCGCACCGGGTGCGAATCCGGGAAAAACGGCCTATACCCTGGCCGAATCCTGGTGCCGCCGGGGCCTTTGGCATCTGGCCGAGCCGGCCCTCAGGCTCGCCGCCGGGGCCGATCCGGACAATTTCGATTACCAGCGGTTCAACCGGCTTCTGCCCGATACCGGTTAACGGCGTCCTTCAAGCATAGAATCTCCCTCCATCATGGCATGATTTGCCGCCCGACGCGTCATGCGGTCCCGTCATCGCCGGCCCCATCACCCCTTATTCCTTCACACGCCCCGGACCGAAGCCGGTCCGGCCGCCGAAAAAAAATTCAAGTCGTCGCTTTTTTCTGCCGATAAGAGTTCCAAACGATCAAATACATCGGAGAGGAGGTGCCAGAACAAAGGCGGCAAAGGTGACGGGAAAATGAAAGGATGACTTCCCGTGGCAATGACTAACCCCAACAACACAACCGGCATGGATGCCGGAATCAACAACATCAAGGAGGATAAAAATCATGGGATTCAGAATTCAGAACAACATCGCGGCAATGAACGCGCAGAGGAATCTGGGGGTTGCAGACAGCGGTCTTTCCAAGTCGTTGGAGCGGCTCTCATCGGGTTTCCGCATCAATACGGCCAAGGATGATGCGGCGGGTCTGGCCATTTCTCAGCAGTTCCGGGCAGATATCGCATCAGCAAAGGTTTCGCAGAGGAACATCTCTGAAGCCAACGCCCTTTTGCAGACGGCGGAAGGGGCCATGAACAGCGTCGGTGACATCCTCACCCGTATGAAAGAACTGGCGACCCAGGCCGCGTCGGCCAACGCAGGGACGGATATCACCAAGGTCAACGCCGAATACAACACGCTGGTCCTGGAGATCGATCGTATCGCCGATTCGACGAAGTACGCCGGCGTCCAGCTCACCAACGGCAATTTTACCGCCGGCAACACCAGCACAACCTGGGCGGCGCTCGCCAATATCTATGAGGTGAACGTCACCAACGCCACGGCGGGAAACTATACGGTTGCTTACTCCGCCACATCCGACGGCCTGACGCTGACCAATGCCGCCGGCACCATCAGTGAAACCAGGACCCTGACCGCAGGCGCCCAGACCGTTAACTTCGGCACCTTCGGCATCAGTTTCAAGACGACGGGCGCTGCGGTTGCGGATACGGTCGGAGCGGCCCTGGAGGGAGCCAACGGGGGCACATTTGTCGTTGCTGCCGGGGCGAACTCCAAGGATTTCCAGGTCGGGTACAAGAACGACGGCTATTCCAAGATGGGCGTCTCGATTGACTCGATCACATCCACCGCCCTCAGTCTTGCGACAGACGACATCAGTACGCTCGCCAAGGCTCAGGCTGCCATGACGAAAATTGACAGTGCCGTAAGCGCACTGTCCACCTCCCGCGCCGAGATCGGATCCTACCAGAACCGCCTCGCCTATGCGGCAAGCAACCTGGCCACCACGCTGGAAAACTTCACCGCCGCGGAATCGGTGATCCGTGATGTGGATATGGCGGCCGAAATGACGAGCTTCACGAAAAACCAGATCCTCGTCCAGGCCGGCGTTTCCATGCTGGCGCAGGCCAACATGTCTCCCCAGATGGTCATGTCGCTGTTCAAGTAAACCGCCATTTAAACCCTTCAGCAAAAACCCCGTATCGACGATACGGGGTTTTTTTTGGCAGGCCCTTTGCTTGGGTATCCATTGTCTAAAGTTTCCGGAAAAATTTTCCGATAGATAGATTAAACAATGCAGTTCCCGGAACGCATGAGGTGAAACGCCATGAGCACCAATTTGATCAGCGGTCTTTCCAGCGGGTTCGACTGGCGGAGCATGATCGACCAGCTCATCTCCATCGAGCGCCAACGCGTTGATTTCGTATCGAACAAAAAGACGAATCAGGAGAGGAAACTGGCGGAGTGGCAGTCGTTCAACACGAAACTCCTGGCATTGAAGACAGCGGCCTCCGGCCTCAAGGCTCCAGCGGATTTCAATGTTTACAAGGCGGCCATGACCGCCGACAGCTCTACGGTCAAGGCTTCGGATCTGCTGTCCGTTTCAGTCGCCCCGACGGCTTCCGTCGGGTCCTATACGCTGAAGGTCAACAGCCTGGCAGCGGCCCAGAAGTTGTCGTCGGGCTCTTTCGGCGATCCAACAGCCGCGCTCGGCGACGGGTATGAGGGTGAGATCCTCATCAACGGAACGGCGATCCGGATCGAGGCGACGGATACGCTGGCCAGCCTCAGGGACAAGATCAACCAGGCCAATTCCGGCGCCACGCCGACAGGCGTCACGGCCGGACTGATCAGCTACAGTACGGGCGATCATCGTCTGGTTCTGACCAGCGATACGACGGGCGCCGCCGGAATCGGCCTGCTGAACGGCGGCGCAGCCGATATCCTCAACCTTCTGGGTTTCACCGATACCGACCGGACGGCAAAAAATCATCTGGCCGGCGGCGACCGGACGGACCGTTTCACCAGCACGACCGCTTCGATTCGTTCGCTGCTCGGCCTGACGACCGGCCAGATGTCCCTTGACGATGAAATCATCATTAACGGTCTGACCGTCGAAGCGATCGATCTCAACACGGATACGCTCGGCACCCTCCAGACCAAATTGACGGCCGCCGGCCTGAATGCAACGATTACGAGCGAGACCGAAAACAACCAGATTTATTACCGGCTGCTGGTTGGCGGTGCATCCAATACCTATACGGACAAGAACAACATCCTCGAAACTCTGGGGCTGATCCGGGGCGGCGTTGCGGATGTGGCCGGCGTGACCGGGGACGTCGCAAATACCTCCGCCGGGACCGTCATTACGGCGGATACGCTGATCAAAGACATCGACGGTTACACCGGCTACGCCGATACGGACTATGTGCGTCTCGAAGGAACGGATACCGATGGCCAGGCGGTCTCGGATGATACGCTGGTCATATCCGATACGACGACGGTCGGAGACCTTTTGAACAAGATTGAATCCCTCTTCGGCGCTGTGTCCGCATCCATCACGGGTGAAGGAAAGCTTTTGATCGTGGACAACAGCTCCGCGGCCAGTTCATTGGCTTTAAAGATAGCCCTCAAGAACAGCGGCGGCGGCGATGACGGCACGTTGAAATGGGACGGCGACGGGGATCTCGGCGGCGCCGCATCGGTCCGTAAGCGACAGCTCGTCGCCGGGGCGGATGCGGCCGTCACGGTGGACGGCGTGACGGTCGCGCGGTCGAAAAATATCATTGACGACATTCTGCCCGGCGTGACCCTTAATTTGCTCAAGGCTGACGCCGGCACGACGGTAACGCTCAACATCGGCCGGGATACCGACGCGCTGATGACGAAAATCAATGCCTTTGTCGCCGGCTACAACAATATCGCCGCCTATATCAGCGCGCAAACGGCCTATGACGAGACCCGGCAGCAGGCGGGTGGGATTCTCTTTGCAGATGGGACGCTGGCCTCCGTGAAGTCGGATCTGACATCCATTTTGCTGCGGCGGGTCTGGGGCGTTTCAAGCGATTTCTCCACTCTGGGACTGGTCGGCATCACCGTGGGACGCGACGGCCAGCTCTCCATCGACAACAGCAAGCTGCTCGGCTGCCTGGCCACCCGTTTCAATGACGTCCAGAAACTCTTCACCGCCGGCGGGACAACCAGCACGGGAACGCTGGCTTACATTTCTCACGGGGCCGACACTAAGGAGGGGGCGTACACCGTTTATATCGACACGCCGGCGTCACAAAGCACATCAGCGCCTTCGGACAACACCGGCCTGAGCGGCGATGAAACGCTCACCATTACCAGTGGCAGCAGCGTCGCCACCGTTAATCTGACCGGCGGCATGACCATGCCCCAGATTGTCAACGCCGTCAACAGTGAGCTGGCAACGGCCTATACACAAGCCCTGGTCGGCGGCAATCGGCTCTACGCCGACGCCGGACAGGCTGCGGCCATCACCGCTTCGACCAAATGGGACGGCGTTTATGACGCCGGCGGCGCATCGGCAAATCTCGCCAACGGCGACGTGATCTCCTTCTCGGGGACGGCCCGCAACGGCGCCGGCGTGAGCGGATCCTACGTCATTTCCGATGTCGCCGTCGATTCGGTCCAGGGTCTGCTTTCCGCCATCGAGACGGCCTTCGGAAACCAGGTCACGGCGGCCATCGACGCATCCGGCCGGATCGGGGTGACCGATAAAACGACCGGGAGCAGCAGCGTTGCGCTGACGCTCAATTTCGATCAGGCCCACGATCTTGATTTCGGAACGGTGCTGACAACCCATGACGGCGGGAAAAAAGGGCGCTTTGCCCTGGATATCAGCGCCTCCGCCGATTCCGGAAATCATCTGGTCCTGATCCATAACAGCTATGGCTCGGAAAATACCTTCACCATCGGGCAGCAGAACAATCTGCTTTGGACCGGCGGCGATCAGACCGTCAATAACGGGGTTGACGTTTCGGGAACCATCAACGGCGAAGCGGCCACGGGGAAGGGCCAAACCCTGTCGGGGAACGGCGGTGAAGCGAATGTTGACGGCCTGGTCATTAAGTATACAGGATCCGCTGGGGGCGTGGACGCCGGAACGGTCACCCTGACATTCGGTGTGGCTGAACTTTACGACCGTGCGCTTTTTCATATCACCGACGCCATCGACGGCTACGTGGCCTACAAGCAGGAGTCGCTCCAGAACAGCATCAAGGGATTTCAGACGCAGATGGACGCGATGAACGCGCAACTGGAACGAAGGCAAGAACTCCTGATCAACCGCTTCGTCCAGATGGAGCTGGCCCTGCAGCGGATTCAGAGCCAGAGCAGCTGGCTGACGGGACAAACCGAGGCAGTCAAGGACGCCTGGCGGATTTAGTTCTCGCCGGCCTTGTATCATGGATAAAATCTATGGAACGGGAGGATGAATGATTCATGTATGAAAATGCCTTAAAGTCCTATCAGCAAACGAATGTGAATACGGCCAATCCGGCAAGGCTGGTCCTTATGTGTTTTGACGGCGCCGTCCGCTCTCTGAAGCTCGCCCGTGACAGCTACCTTGCGAGGGAATACGAAGCCAAGGGCCGGGCGCTTCAGAAAACACTGGATATCATCCATGAGCTCAACGCGTCGCTGGACATGCAGAAGGGGGGGGACGTCGCCGTCAACCTGAGGGGCCTTTACACCTATCTGACCCAGATGCTGACGGAAGCCGATCTGAAGAAAGATCTGGACCTGTTCGATAAGGGGATTCATCTTCTGCAGGAGCTGGAATCGGCATGGAAGGAAATCGCCGCCCAAGGCGCCGTTGACGCACGTTCCGTTTCGTCCTGCGCGGTTCCGGCGGCAGGACCGAAAGGGATTGCGGTGGGCCAGGCATGGAGTGCATGATATCCGGCCGGCGGCATCCGTCCGGAGAGAGGAACGCCGAAACGATGAACAGTTTTGAGGAGGTCGTATGCGCGACGCTGGAGAAGAAGTTGCTGACCTACAAGGCATTTCATACGGCTACGGAATTGCTTCAACAGGCCCTTGAAGGCGAGGAGATGACAACGGCCTGCCGTTTGATCGATCGCCGTGAAGCATTGATGACAGATATCGACGGGCTGGATCGTCGTCTCAGGGATCAACGGCGGCTCATTTTGTCCCGTGGTGATCCTGCGCTCGTCGGAAAAATGGCCCGATTATCCGCCGATCTCGACGAGACGCTCAAACAAATCCTGTCTGCGAATCAGGCTTGCGATGCCATCGCGGCCGGCCGGTGTGAGGCTTTAAGGAAGGATCTGGCGGCCATTCGACGTCACGGAGGGGGGCTGCATGCCTATGCTCACAAAGCGACGGGGAGGCCGAAGTTTCTCAACGTCAAGACGTGAGCGGCTCATTCAAGTTATGAGGAGCAAGTGCCGATAATGTAATTAAAAGAAGACATGGAAGGGGGGGGCAACATGAATGTGCGGGCTGTGGATACAAGCGGTGCGATGGCGGGTTCTCCGTCCGCTTCAGCCTCGCCGAAACAGGATCTTTATCTGAAGGAAAAAGCGGCGGATGACGCCGACGCCGGCAGGGAGCAGGTGAAGCGAATGCTCAGCGACATGCAGGTCCAGATCGACAGGATGAATGTCAGCCTGCAGTTTTATACTTACGGGGAGCGCGGCGATAAAGTTGTCGTGGTCGTCGCAGACAAGGAAACCGGTGAAGTGATCCGTGAAATTCCTTCAAAAGAAATCCAGAATCTCCATGCGAAAATGAGCGAGCTGGCCGGCATGATCTTCGACAGACAGGCCTGATCCCCCTTCACGGCGCATCAAGCGCCATCCCGACAACAATGCCCCCCTATCAGGCCGGTGTTGCGGAAACCGCGAGCCTTCCCGGTCCTTCCGTTCCCCCGCACCCTTCCGGCAGGCCCGTATCGGCGGTCCGGTTGGCGATCACATCATACTGGATCGGATGAGCGGGGTCATTGAGAATCACCTGATTGGCGGTTCTGCCGGTTGCATGGACCAGAATCGGCGCCCTGAGATTCGCCGTCAGCCGGAACGGATGGGAACGGACGGTCACGATCGCCAACAGGATCATGTCTTTCCTGTCTTGAATATGGAGAAAAGCCAGGTCTTCTTCATCAATGGCCGGGTCGTAATCCGCCTTCACGACCCACGGATCGACCACCACAAAAGCCAGATCGGGATCATCAACGGATTGCAGCCACCACAGAGGTGTGTTGGGATCATGCGTCAGCAAGACATAACGGCTGTGACGTTCAAAGCCGAGAATCGCACCTTTCATGAGAAGCATTGCCGATTCCGTTGCCTCAATCTCGCCAAAGCGCGATGTGTTGATTTTCATGTTTCTCCTCCTGTTTTCCTTTTTTCTCCATGACCCGCCTGCGGTTTCAAGCCGGCGCAGCGTTCAGCGCCTTTCGGGATGGATGATTTGCTCCCACAGATCCGAGAGACTGCCATCCGAGGCCGCCGCCTGGAGATTTTGATCCTGTATGCACCGGTAGATCTCGCCGCGGTGAACCGGAACGTTCCTCGGGGCCTCTATGCCGATTCGCAGCTGCCTGCCGCTGATATCCAGAAAGGTGATTTTAATATCGTCGCCGATCGCGATGGTTTCCCCCAACCTCCGTGTCAGGATGAGCATTGATCTGCCTTTCCATGCGTAATTATGAAATTTTCGTTACCTTCTTCATTTTAGGAAATTCAGGATGGTCATGTTGCCGATCCGCCCCGCCATGGCGTAGGAGGCCTGCAGAGCGACCTCCTTCATGGACAGCCTGGTGGCGATTTCCGCCAGATCGGCATCCTGGGCGTCGGACAGCAGGGAGGTCAGCTTGATGTTCAATTCCACCGAATTGTTCTTCACCATCTCGATATGGTTCGCCTTCGTGCCGCACAGGGACTGACTCAGTGTAATCTGGGTCTGGGCTTTTGTGAGATGGTCCAGCTGGCCGGAGATGCCCTGCACGTCGTTGCCGGACAGGGCGTCCTTCAGATCGGCCAGGGTTTTGAAAATATCCACGCCGCTGCTGCCCGAGGCCGTGAACGCCTCTGCCCCGATGATATTGTAAGTGATGCTGGTTCCCCGGTCAATCGCGACGGAGAGCTCTTCGCTGTTCCCGTTATAATGCCCTTCGGCAAGGGCGTTCACATGGAAAACGTCATTCGTGCCGAACGTCTCTGTCCCGCCCGGATCGTCAAAGGTCAGCGACACGCCCTCGCCGAAGTTGACGGAACCGCCGGCCAGCGACAGATCGCTTCCGTTCCAGGTCTTGCCGCCGTCCGTCGAGTATTGGCAGGTCGCGGCGGCCGGCGCGCCGCCGTTCGTGACCTTCAAGACATAGCTCTTGTTAACCGTTCCGGTATAGGCGCCCGAAGACAGGACGGCCCCCTGAAACACGTTGTCGGCGGCCGCCTGAGCCGGTTCGATGCGAGCGTCCGTGAAAGATTTTGAAAAGGGCGCCACGTCATGGCGTGATCCGGAAAAAAGGTAACGCTCCCCCAGTTTTGTATTGGCCAGGCCCGCCATTTCATCGATGATGGACTGGACCGTTTGGGAAGCGATCATGCGCGTCTCGGGCGTCGCCGTTGCGGTCGCTTGCCCGACGGCAATTCCCTGCGCCTGGACGAGGAGATCGTGGGCATTGGAAAGCTTGCTTTCCGTCGCCGAGATCCAGGCATTGCAGTTGTCGATATTTCTTCCGTATTGTGCGATCGCGGTCATGTTCTGCCGGATGTCGATAATTTTTGTGGCGGCCATCGGATCATCGGAAGCGCGGTTGACTTTCTTCAGGGTGGCCAGCTTTTCCATGAGATCGTTATACTGAATCTGTGAACTGTACAGGTTATTGATCGCTGAATGGAATTTCATGTTTTGCGTGACTCTCATATCTCCTCCTATCTGACCATCTCCATCAACGTATCCAGCATCTCGTTCACCGTCACAGAAAGTTTTGCCGCAGCCGTGTAGGCCATCTGGTACTTGATCAGGTTGATCATCTCTTCATCAATGGACACGCCGGAAACAGCCTCGCGCTGAAGGGTCAGTTGATTCATCATCGCCACTTGCCGGTCGCTTTCCGTCCGGGCATTGGCGACTTGCCGGCCGATTTGTCCCACTACGGTGGCAAGGTAATCGTTCAGCGTGGAAGTCTGGTTATTCATCAGGCGTTCGTACTGGATCGCTGCGATTTTACTTGCGTTATCGCCATCTCCGGAAACTGTGGACGAACAGGCGATGCGATTGCTGTTCGTTGCGATGAGGCTGGAGACGTCGATGCTGCGGGCGGCATGGCTCATATCCGCAATCGTGAAAAAGTCGATGCCGGCGTTTTGGTTGAGGTCGAAGCCGTTGCGATGCAGTTCGTTCACGCCTTGCGCGACGGCGATCGCGCACTGATTGATATGATCAAGGTATTGCGGAATGACGGTCTGCTGCAAAGCCATATAGGCTCCAAGTGTTCCTTTTGTCACGGAGCCGTTGATCGGTTCGGTCCCGCTGACGGCGGAATAGAGGCTGCTGCGGAGATTCGCATCCAGTCCGACGCGCAGGGGGCTGTTCGTCACGCCCTGAACCAATGGATCTCCGTTGGGCAAATAGACGGAAAAGCCACCATGGGCGTCTTCGATCCAGTTGACATTGACCAGGCCGGCCAGTTCCTTCAGGGCTTCCATCCGTCTGTCCCGCAAGGCGTTTTGATCTCCCCGATCAATATCCGAGTCAACGATCCGGGCGTTGAGCTGGCTGATCTCCAGGGTTTTATCGTTGATTCGGGAGACCACGTCGGTTATGTTGCGGTTCATGTCCGCATTAATCGTGTTCAGGCCGTTCGCAAGTGAATTGATGGTTGCCGTCAGGTTTTGCGCCGAAGCGAGCAGGTCGCTGCGCTCCACTTGACCGGAAGGATTGCCGGAGAGATTGTCCCAGGATGCCCAGAATCTGTTCAACTGATCGCTGATTCCACCTCCGCCGGTGTTGTCCAGCAGGACCTCCATGTTCTGCAGGCCCCGCAGCATCTCGTCGCTGTAACCGCTGTTCTGGCGCTGTTCGACCAGCTGCGCTTCGATGTAGCGATCGTAGATCCTCTCGATCCTGTTGACGTCAATGCCGAGATGGACATTTTTCGCGGCGACATCAATCATTCCGGTGGATTTGATCTCTACCCTTTGCCGCGTATAGCCGGGGGTATCAACATTGGCGATATTGGCGCCCGTGACGTTGATCGCCATTTGCTGGGTCGTCAGGGAATCTCTGGCCAGGAAAAATAGACTGCTGAGCGACATGTCAATGCCCTTCCCGCGGAACCATTAGCCCGCCTGTGATATAAGCCTGCCTTGCAAGTTCCCGGCCTTAATTTGCCCGTTCTGGTCGTAGTTGGGGATGGATGTCCATATGTTATGGATAAAATTAATGTTATGGCTGACATGGGCGAGCGTCAACGCGATGATCTGGCGATTCGCTTCATTGGCCTCTTCAATGCGGCGGACCCTATCGGCAAATTTTTCCCGGTATCCGGTCAGTCTTTGCCGGATTGCGATATCCGCATAAGCCGCCATCTGAATGAAGGAAACAGGGCCGTCGAGACCCAGACAGGCGATAATCCGGCCAACGGCTTCGGCGCGCCGGTGTGCCGCCGCTTCCGATTGCCTGAAAGCGTCTCCTTTTCTGGCGCCGATATCGAGAATATCGGGCAGCCGGCTTTTACGGAGCACTTGTGTTTCTTCCAGGATGATCCCGAGCAGGTTCGCGTGACTCTGAAGCTCATCATCCAGGGTGTCAAGGAGGCGGTTGTACAGCGAAGCAAGCGTTTCATCCGTCATGCCGAAGGCTCCTTTCCGCAGGGGTCATGTAAAAAGTCCACAAACACTGAGCCGATCATTCATTATCCCCTGCGGGTTGGTTTAACGAACTTATCGACGCAGGACCGGAAGAACTTGAATCGCTTTTGCGGTGACGCCGCTCAAGCTGCTCGTAAATGGCCTTCTGCAAACCCATCCCGTGGCCTTTACGGGCGATGGAATCCGCAATATGCTGGTCCAGCATCATCTCATAGGTCTCGCGCGACGCGGAACGCGGAACGACGCCGCCGGATGGGATCGTTCGCCGCATCGTCTTCAATAGATTATAGGTGAGCATCGCCTCGAAATCGGCGCACACTTTTTTGATCTTCTTTTCTTTTTCCGGGTCGATCGGCTGCTGTGCAGCGATCCGGGTCCCGGTTTTCCCGATGCCGTTCATCAAATAATCCTGAGATCCGCCTGGAGCGCACCGGCCGCCTTGATCGTCTGGATGATGGTGATCAGGTCACGCGGCGTGACGCCGATGGCGTTGAGCGCCTGGACCATCTCCTGAATGGTTACCCCGCGCGGCACGACCATCAGCTGTTTCTTTTCTTCCTGTGTGGCGACGGCCGTATCTTTTGTGACTACCGTATGAGCGCCCGGAGCGACAATCGTTCCGTCCTTCCGGTCCGCGAGCGGCGCGCTGCCAGCCGGAGGCTGCGGGGCGAACGGCAGAGGCTGCGAGACATTCGAGGTCTCCTTGATTTGGATGCTCAGATTGCCGTGCGCGACCGCCACGGTCGAAATCCTCACATTTTCTCCCATAACGACCGTTCCCGTTTTTTCATTCATGACTACGACGGCCCCTGTCTCCACAACGACATCCATGTTTTCCACGGCCGATATGATCTCGGTCATGTTGCCGGTAAAACCGGGGTCAAGCGTGACGACGACGGTGCTGGAATCGACGGCGATGACCTGGGCATCGCTCATCATGAGACCGACGGTGGCGGCCAACTTCGTTGCCGTCGTGAAATCGGGCTGGAACAGCAGGATCGTGAACTTATTGTCCTGTCCAAAAGCGAAAGGGACCTCCCTTTCCACAATGGCGCCGTTCGAGATGATCGCGACGTTCGTCTGGTTCTTCGTCACGCTGGCGCCTGCGCCGCCTGCGGAAAAGCCGCCCAGTACCAGCGATCCCTGTGCGACGGCATAAACCTGGCCGTCGGCGGCCCGCAACGGGGTCATCAGCAGCGTGCCGCCCTGAAGGCTGGTGGCGTCGCCGATGGAAGACACCGTCACATCGATCCGGCTTCCGGTTTTGGCAAAGGCCGGCAACTGCGAGGTCACCATCACCGCCGCGATATTCTTGGCTTTCGGCTGGCGGTCGCGCATGGAAAGGCCATGCCGGCTCAGCATATTGGCGATCGTTTCCCGCGTGAAACCGTTTTTCACGTCATCGCCGGTCCCCATGAGTCCGACCACGAGGCCGTAACCGATCAACTGATTTCCCCGAACCCCTCCGATGCCCGCAATGTCCTTGATTCTGGCAGCCTGAACCACCGACGCGCCCCACAGCAGAATGATCGTCATAATGAGCGCCGCTGCCAGGGCACGGGAAGCATAACCGGAATGCCCGTGTCTCTTCCCGGCTCGATAGTCCTGTCCTGCCACCGCTTCGTTCCTCATCAGAAAGGCCACCCCCAATCCACCAGTCGTGTCAGCCAGCCCGGCCTCTGCTTGTCGTGTATGACCCCTGAACCGGTATAGACGATCCGCGCGTCGGCGATCAGCGACGAGTGGATCAGATTGTCCGATGTAATATCGTCCGGCCTGATCATGCCGGTAAGGACGATATACTGGTCCTCTTCGTTGAGCGTCAGCTGCCGTCGACCTTCGATCATGAGCAGGCCGTTATCCATGACGGCGACCACCCGGGCCGCCACGCGAGCCTGCAGGCTGCCGCCGCGCGAGGTGTCGCCCGTTCCCTTCAGAGAGTTGGTGGATGTGCCGCCGACGGCAATCTGCCCGCCCATATTGGGATTGGCCTTGAGGATGGAGGTGTCGATTCCCAGAAGGGCGTTGATTCCCGCGCTGGTTTTGGTGTCCTTGCTGGTGTTGGTCGTGGCCTTGTTCTGGCCGCTCGACGATTCATCGACGACAATCGTAACGATATCATTGATATAACGGGCCTTGTTGTCGGAAAAGAGCGAATTTCTGGTGCTTTCGCCCGGCCAAAGGGAGCCCGGCGTAAAGGTGTTTTTAACGGAAGGAACCGGCTTGAGGCTGGATTCCGGACGGATGTCTTGCGGCCGGGTGCCGTAGGTCGAGCATCCGCAAAGGATCCAGACGAGCAAGAGATAAACGATCGCATGCCTCAGCATAAGACCTCCTCAAATTTCAACTTCGACCAGGGAATCGCCGAGAACCCGGCCGTAAATAAGCTTGTTCGACGTGACGTTTCTGACGCGGACGATGGCGCCGGCCGTGCCGTCCTCTTCCGGTATGCCGACGGTCGTGACGCGCAGGGAGCCGTTGTCAAACTGGACCTTGACCATTTTGCCTTTGCGGACCAGCGGCGCCTCCCTGAGCATATGGGCCGAAAGCTCCATGCCCGGGCGGGCCGTTACGGTGATTCGCTTGCCGACGGCGTCGCCGGAAAAGGTTAGAAGGTCCGGCATGTTGCGACGAACCCATTTCTTTGCCACGCGGATGTCCGGTTCCGTCAGGACGGCGCCGCTCCGGATCATTCTTGCCGCGACCACCGTGTCGCGCAGGAGCTCGATCCGGGTCCGGACGGTTTCCGTTCTGATGAACTTTCCACCGGCCGACAGGCGCACGATAAAAGCCGCATCGCCGATAAAATCTCCATGGCCCGCAGCCTCAATCCGCAAGGTCACGTCTTTTCCGCGATCGGGGATGTCCGGTTCCGGGGAGATAAAGTCCACGCGCACCGTTTCCCGGGGCCAGGGCATGTTCGTCTCGATATACTCCCGGACGGCCTCATGGATGTGGACTTTGGCGTTCGCAGGAACAGGGGCCAGCAGGAGAAGGCCCAGCATCAGAGTGACGAAAAAAGCCGTTGTTCGGGTCCGTGCGCCGGTGGGGCGCTGCAACTGTTTCACGCCTTACCTCTTGAGGTTGTTGATGATGCCCAGCATGTTGTCGGCGGTCTGAATGGATTTGGAGTTGATTTCATACGCTCTTTGTCCCGTAATCATCTTGACCATTTCATCGATCACGTTGACATTGGACATTTCCAGAAAATGCTGCGAGATGGTTCCCTTGCCTTCAGCACCCGGATTGCTGACGCTTGCGTCACCGGAGGCGTCCGTCTTGCTGAAAAGGTTCCGGCCCATGCTGGTGAGTCCCGTCGGGTTGATGAACGTAGCGATCTGGATCTGTCCGATCTGGGTCATGGTTCCCTTGCTGTCCGATGCCGTGACCTGACCGGTTTTATCCACGGTGATCACCACCGTGCCCTGGGGGACATTGATCATCGGCGTCAGCAGCAGCCCTTCGGAATTGCAGATATTGCCGTCCTTGTTCATCTTGAAGCTGCCGGCGCGGGTGTAGGCCGTTCCGCCTTCGCCGTCGTCGATCTGGAAGAAGCCGTCACCCTCGATGGCCCAGTCGAAGGGATTGCCCGTCTGCTGATAATCTCCCTGGCTGAAAATCTTCTGCGTGGAGACGGGCTTGACGCCCATGCCGATCTCGATGCCTGCGGGAAGCTGGATGCCCGTGGAAGACGTCGCCCCGGCCTTCGAGTAGATCTGATACATCAGATCCTGGAAATTGGCCCTGGACTTCTTGAATCCGGCTGTGTTGATATTGGCCAGGTTATTGGCGATGACATCCTGTTCCAACTGTTGCGCCGCCATGCCCGTCGCTGCGGTGAATAACGATCTGATCATTGTTTCTCTCCCCGGGGGTTAAACCAGCCGCCCGATGCGGCTGACCGACAGCTTGTCCAGTTCGGACAGTGTCTGAATGATTTTCTGGTAGTTCTCAAAAGATCGGTTGATTTCGATCATCTCCGCCATTTCACGGATCATGTTGACATTGGAAAGTTCAAGGAAACCGGTGACGACGTGAGAGGCTTGGGGCTTCCTCATGCCGGCGCCGCCGGAATCCCGGTACAGGCCGCCTCCGACAGGAGTCAGCGCCGTCCGGGTATTGAACTCAACGATCCGCAGTTTACCGATGACGTCTCCGTTCACGGAAATGGATCCGTCCCGGCTGATGTGGGGGACGCCTTGATGAAGCGTCAAGACGCCGTTTTCACCCATAACCGGTGCGCCGGCCTGGGTGACGAGCCGGTTGTCACGGTCAATTGTGAAATCACCTCTGCGCGTAAAGGCCGGGCCCTCCCGGGTCTGGATGACAAAGAAGCCGTCGCCTTCAATCAGGACATCGAGTGCATTGCCTGTTTTCTCGGCCAGTCCCGGTCTGAAATCGACGGCTGAATCCGCCGTCGCCTCATTTTCTGCGCCGTTTGCCTGAAGGGCCCGCAGATGTTCGACTTTGAATCCGGGCGTCGAGGCGTTGGCCAGGTTGTTCGCCACGTGGTTCATCTGCTTGATCTTCCGGTCCATTGCGAATCCAACGCAGTTGACATCATAAACCATGGCGTACCCCCCTGCGATTCGAATGCCGCGGTGGAGAGGATGTCTTTTCTCCGGCCGGCATCACCTTTTTTCAAAGATGTTTTGCAATAAACATGCCCGTAACGCGGCGCCCAATGGGTTGAAAGCTTGACCCGATCACCGGGAAAAAGCCGGCGTCCGCAACGCGGGAAAAGGATCCTTTTATAGGTAACGTTTCGTTAACCGATTAGAATTCAAAGCTTCAACATCATGATCGGAAGGGCAGGAAGCATTTCAATCACGCATTGCAAGGGGCATTGAAAAGGTCTTGATCGATGAGATCCCTTCAAGAAACCGGGTATGCCGGCAATGTGCCGGAATTATTTGCCGGGTAAGGGGCCCGGTCCATACCGGCTGTCTGCCTGGTAGATGAAGGCCAGGATCTCTGCCACGGCCCGATAGAGTTCAAGGGGAATTTCCTGGTCGATCTCAAGGCGGACCAGAATCTGGGCCAGGCCGGGATCGCTGCGGATGGGAATGTTATGTTCCCGCGCCTTGGCAAGGATCTTTTCCGCAATGGCAGCCCGGCCCCGGGCGACGACGCGGGGTGCTGTGTCGCGCTCGGCTTCATATTCCAGTGCCGCCGCCAGAATCGTTCGGGGATCTTTCATGTATGAATGTCCACCGCCTGAATGGAATATAGTTTCTTTTGAGCAAGATAGCCGCTTTTTGCGTCTTGCATGTCGCGTTTCAGCATGCAACGTACGAACGATTCCGCATAGCCGGCGGCGGCCAGGCGGTCCCGGAGTTCCGGAAGCAGTAAATTCATGAAATCCATGATATCCGGCGTTTCGCAATAGAGAACGCAATCAAGGCGGCCGCCCCATACCGACGCATCCGCAATGACTTCGCCCAGCGCCTCCATGGACAACAGGAGCATGCACTGGAACCGCGGCAGGCCGTCCGGCCCCTCTGAATCCAGCTCGATAAAGATATCCTGCATCCGGATGCCGGTCGGGAACTGGCAGGCCGCCTGCAGGACCAGCGTTCGGTCCAGCTCCTGACCGAGGACGGCGGCGATCTGCTGCCCTTCAATGGCTTTCGCTCCGCGTTGAAGAAATGTAAGGGTGTCTTTCAAATGCGACGCAGCCCCGGCGTTACGGATCTCGCCGGCCAGTTTGAGCAGCAGCTCCTTGACGCTTTCCATGCGGTCCGACTGTATCCGTCCAGCCATGAGGTCCCGTTCAAGAAGCAGGCCGATCCAGGACATGAGATCCTTCAGAAAAAGAGGATTTCCTTCGGTCGTCCTGGAAAAGACGCAGCTATCGAGGATCTGCAAAATATGGCCGGCGCTTCTTGCGGCGGCCGGACCGGCATGCGCTCCAATCAGGGCGGGATTCAAGGCGTTTTTTGAAGCCGAAAACAGATCGGCGAAGGCGCCCGGATTGGACCGATGCAGGCACAAGAGTTCTGTCAGCTTCTGCATGGCCGTGCCGCCGACAATGCGTAAAACAACGTGCGGGAGGGTTTGCTCCACACGGACCGTGAGCTTTTCGCCGGCTTTGAGGGCGACGAGCGTTTCAGCGGCGATTGACGTGTTTTTGACCTGTAGCGTCACTTTCCCGTCGGCATGCCGACTTAATACCAGCGCTTCGAGGACGTCGCCGGAATTCAGGGGTGACCGTCCCGGTGTCGCCGGCGTCTGCTGGACCGGCGTCACGGGCTGAACGTTTTTCGGGGATGTGATGGACAACGTCATGGCCTATCCGGATTACGATTTGTTTTCATTGAATAAACGAGGGCCAGGATTTCAGCGACGGCTTTGTAAAGGGACTCGGGGATGGCCTGTTCCACCTGAACCAGCCGATACAAAAGGTGTGCCAGGGGTTTATTTTCGATCAGCGGAACACGGTGCTTCGCCGCCATGTCCCGAATCTTTGCGGCCAGAAAATCGGCGCCTTTGGCCACGACGACCGGCGCGTTCATCTTTTCCGGTGCGTACTGAAGGGCCACGGCCAGGTGTTGGGGATTCGTAATGACCACATCCGCCTTGGCAACGGCCGCCATCATCCGCTTGCGCGCCGTATCCCGCTGAAGGCGCCTGATCCGCCCTTTGATCAGAGGATCGCCGTCGGTCTGCTTGTTCTCGTCCCGGATCTCCTGCTTGGTCATCTTGATGCTTCGTTCGAATTCCCACTTCTGGTAGGCATAATCGAGAACGGCCAGAGCCAAAAGAACCCAGCAGGTCGTGGCCAGGATGTTGAAGGATACCCGACTGATATAGATCAGGATGGAGTTCACGTCCTGTTCCATCAGGGGGAGAGTCGATGCAATTTCACTGCGAACCGTAAGCCAAGACACCGTGGCCACAATGATTATTTTCAAAACGCTCTTGACCAGCTCGGACAGCGACCGCAACGAAAACATCCGTTCGAACCCTTTTATCGGGTCGATTTTTGAAAATTTCGGTGCAATGGATTTTGTTGAGATCATGAAGCCGACCTGAAGCAGATTGGCGGCAAGGCCGGCGACAACGACCATGAGAAGGAAAGGAGCCAGGATCGCGAAGGATTGCAGGACCATGTCGATGACGAAGGGTTGGATGCCGTCGATGGTCAGCGTCAGGGAACCGGCCCGGATGAAATGGGCTTTCATCATTTCCGTGATGCGCGTCATCAATCCTGAGGCGCCGAAGTAAAAATATATGAGGGAGGCGCCCAGAACCGCCACGGAAGCA
>Ga0351881_1121_pt1 | contig 18363 bp, 4 predicted proteins | sample BONcelFGM3001E15_FD_206769 | JGI IMG/M metagenome (GOLD analysis project Ga0351881, IMG submission 206769) | Enriched cells from coal bed in the Powder River Basin, Montana, United States - BONCAT cells FGM rep3 HSBNCT.FGM.300.1.E15 ...
TTCAGAAAACAATGTACTCGCAATAATTGGTGTTGCATTAATTTGTAATGATGCAACATCCTCCTTAAGTGGGAGTTATCTTAAAAATAGTGAACAAATTTTTGAATCATTCCCAAAACCTTTTGCTATTTTCAATAAAGAAGGAATCTTAACTCAATCAACGCCGTCTTTTAGAAGTATATTTAATTCCTCTCTGAATAGTGAGGAAGATTCCAATATAAATTCTATTTTTCCAGAACGGATTAGCCAAAATATCTTACAGATATTTCAGCAAAATGTTGAAGGAACTATTCCATTTGAAATTGTTAATAAAAATAGAGAAACCCAATCCCTAATATTGAGTATTAATAAAGTTTTTAATAAAATTGATAATTCGGATCAGTTTTTTATTTCGGTCGAAAATAACAGAGGAATTAATAGTTTAGAAGAACTATTAAAGAAAAGAGGCAAAATGTTTGACATTCTTATTAAAAGTAATCCAGAACCAATATTCATTTATGATGCCGAAAACCTTCGTTTTCTTGAAGTGAATGACTCCGCATTAAAAATGTACGGGTATAAAAGAGATGAATTTCTTCAAATGGATTTGACCGATCTTTATACTCCGGAAGATATTCAAACCTTGTTGGATAGCAGTACAAGCGGAAAAGAAGAAGGTGCCTTTGAAGGACCTTTCAAACAGAAGAAAAGAGATGGGGATGTTGTATTCGTTGAAATAAGTAAAACTAAATTCCTCTTCGATGGGAAAGAAGCACATTATAATATCGTCAGAAACATCTCGAATAAATTAGAATATGAAAAACAGTTCCAACTATACAAATCTGCTTTTGAAACTTCGGATTCGATAATTTTTATTACCGATAACACCGGTTTTATCACTTATGCTAATCCCTTTGCCGTAGAAACTTTTGGTATTAAAGCCAGTGATTTGGTTGGTAGTTCATTTGTTACACTTGCAAACGGTGATGATCGTGGAAAAATTAATTCCACTATTTATCATGCTAAAATTGAAAATAATGTAACTTTAAAAGTTCAACTTAAAGCAAAAGAAGGGAAACTTATAGAAGTTGAATTATCAGCATCGCCGGTAAGAAATTTTTTAGGTGAGATTGAATCGTATTCGATAATTGCCAAAAGGGAACCTGAAATAATCGAAGTAATCAAAGAAGTTGAAGTAATTAAAGAAGTTGAAGTTATAAAAGAAGTAGAAGTTGTTAAAGAAGTATCTTCAAGCGTTACTTTAACACAAAATGAATCTTCCATCGCAAAAGGGGATATCAATCCGAATACACTTTCAACAATTTTCCACGAAATTCTTACACCCATTAATGTAATTTTAGGTTTCGTTCAAGAGATTAAGGATAATGTTTCTGAACCGAATGCCGATCAAATTGAAGTGATGGATATTATTTCGCAAAACCGTGTAAAATTACTTGAAACCATGAACAGCATTGCTGAATATGCTCTGATTGACAATAGTCTTAATATCAGTGAAGTCGTACAGATTAACACAGGCGATTTCTTAGATTTATTGACTGTTGAATTTAAGAAAAATGATGATATCAAGAATAAAGAACTTGTAAAAGCAAAAGTTACTTCTTCACTTTTCTTTGAATCTGATCAGAATAAAATGGTATCTTTATTCGGATTGGTGATTCGAATGTTTTCAAGAATTTCGAAATCAAATCAATACATTATTTCATGCTATCAGTATGATGAAGATAAATTAGTATTACGCGATGATCATGTACAAATTTCGGAGTTGATAATAAAGCTTTTTGAAAAATTGAATAAAACATCTGATTTAACAATCGGACGTGACTATGGTATTTCGCGTTTTACAATTCTTGCACTAAAGGAATTGATGAATTCTCTCAACGGTAAAATTGAAGTAATTAATAAAATGGGTAAACCGTTCGAATTAGGTTTTGTATTCCCGATTATTCATCAAGAGCATGAAGACGTTGATAGATCACAACATTCATCAGGTTATTTTAACGATGCAGCCCAACCTGTACTTCCAAAAAAAGAAGAAAAATTATCAACCATTATAACACAGGATATTCAAGAGGAAATTCCGGTTGTTACTCAAGTTGAAGAAGTAAAACCAACTGTAATTGAAGAACCAAAAGTTGAACCTAAAATAGTTCAAGCAAAAGAGGACGAACCTCTTCTGTTTGTGAGAAGATCAAGAGAGCAAACCACCGAAAGTATGGTTGGGCTAACAAGAGAAGACAATTTTGTGCTCGAGAAAAATCCAAAAGTTTCCCCTCACGAAAGTTCAGACATTTATGAACCCCAGCAAATTGATTTTTCAAAGATGAATTGTTTGTATATAGAAGATCAGGTTGATTCACAAATTCTTTTCAAAGTTCAGATGAAAGAATTAAAAAATATTAAATTTGCGGTTAGTTTTGAAGAAGCTCTTCCTCTTTTACTTAATCATAAATTTGATTTTATAATTATGGATATAAATTTACAAGGCGAGTATAACGGTTTAGATGCATTAAAAATGATTCATCAAATGCCCGGATTTGAAAAACTGCCTATTGTTGCTGTCACAGCCTATGTACTACCGGGTGACAGAGAAAAATTTATTGCGGCAGGGTTTAACGACTTCATTTCAAAACCAATTTTTAGAGAAAAGATGATGGAAATCCTAAATAAAATATTTGTCTAATTTGATTTACTGATTTTTTACAGCCATCTTTAACAATAGTTGAAGATGGCTTTCCCATTTAGTACTGTTTTAATTTATGAAAACGAATTTGTATATCGGGACAGCAGGCTGGTCATATAAAGATTGGTTTCCTGTATTCTATCCAAAATCACAATCAAAACAATTTGATTGGCTTAAATATTATGCAAACTATTTTAATTGTGTTGAAGTAAATTCTTCTTATTATACTTACATAGCTAAATCAACTGCGGAGCAATGGATAAGAAAAATTGAGCATGTAGATGATTTTCTCTTTACAATAAAGCTGCATCAAGATTTTACTCACGTTCGGAATTACAACTCCGAAAAAGTGAATCAATCGGAGACAATTTTCAATCTACTCAAAAACAATGAACGCTTAGGTGGTATACTTTTGCAATTTCCTTACTCTTTTTATTTCAACTCGAACAATTTGGAGTATCTATCAAAGCTTGCTGAAGTTTTTAGCGGATATAAAAGGAATATTGAAGTACGACATGCTTCATGGTTACATAAAGATGCAATCCATTTTTTTACAGAAAATAATTTATCTCTCTGCCTGATTGATCAACCGGAAATGAATAGTGTTATTAATATCAATCCTATCATTACTAACAAAACATTTTACCTGAGATTACACGGACGTAATAAAGAGGGATGGCAAAATTCAATAAAATCATTCGGACAAAAACAGACTTATGAACAACAAAATTCGAGATATAATTATTTATATAGCATCAGCGAGCTAATAGAAATTGAATCGAAAATAAAAGAATCACTCGAACAAGTTGAGGAAATATTTATTATAACAAACAACCATCCTCAAGGAAATGCAGTTGTGAATGCTTTGGAATTCAAATTTTTATTGAATGGAAGAGAGGAAATAGAAGTGCCTCAAAATCTCCTTGAAAATTTCAAAAGATTAACTTTGATTAGTTGAAAAATCCCGCCGAAATATAATTATCTAATATTAGTGTAACTCTCCTTTCTTAATACATTAACTTCGATAATTCTTGCTTACTACAAAAAACATTGTTAAATTTTCATAGTAGCAATAAAAAACTCCTTATCTCTTTTAGGGGTGGTGGTATGTTTTATTAATAGATGATTATTTATAATTATGTCAGTTCCCAAAACTGTTTTTTATTCTGTTAAATTCAAAATAAGTCGAGATACTTTCTTTGCGAAAATTATTTTCAATAATTATCCTTAAATATTGTTCGGGATATAATTCACAATCACAAATAAATGGAGGAAGATGATGTTTAATCAGACGAATCATTCTTATGTGAGATGGTGTCTACTATTTGTTTTGATGATCTCTATGGGGTCATCCGAATTAATAGGTCAGATAGCAACTCAATGGGAAAAATCGCATTTTACATCTACACAACCCTCATACATCGGTACCGGTAATAATGAACGCGGTATTGGTTATGGGGTGGTCAATAGTAATCAAAGACTTTATGTTGCTACGGTCACAGATGGTGCAAAAGGCATAATTTTAAATGCCAACACAGGTGATTCTGTAGGTGTTCTTTCAGGAACCGGAATAGCCGGTGGAACTTTCACATTAACTGATTTTGGTGTCTCTTCTGATGGAGTCATCTTCGGTTGTAATCTTGTAACTTCATCAGCAGTTGCAACCCCATTTAAGATTTATAAATGGTCATCAGAAAGTGCCGATCCTGTGGTTGTCGGAACCTGGGAAACAGGTGCTTACAGACTCGGTGATAAATTTACTGTAGTTGGATCAACTGCAGATAATTCAATCGCTATTTATGCTGTTGCAGCATCGAATAATAAATTTGTTAAATTTACAACAACCGATAACGGTGCCACTTTTACCGGAACTGAAATTGTTGCTACTGGACTTGCTTCAGGCACAAGTGCTTCATTGTTTCCAGTAAATAATGGTGTTGACGGTTATTGGGTTAAAGGCGGCGGTGCTAATCTTAGAAAAATTAATGCTGACTATACTTTAAAGACAGTAGTTCATGCAGATTTTGCTCCTACTAATGGTAATGCAGTCCGTTATTTTAGTACAGCAGCTCGAAACTTTTTGGCAATTTACCAGAGCGGAACGACAACAACAGTTACCGGGGCAACCTCTTTCTATGAGAGAGTAAGAATACTTGAACTTACAAGTGATTCAGTTGCAATACCTGTTGCTCAAACTTCACGACTTGGAACAAATACAAATTCTAATGCTACAGGTGATGTTGAAGTTAAAGATAATGGGAATGGTACTTTCACAATTTTTGCATTTTCAACAAATAATGGTGTTGGTGCATACACATTCGATCCTTCCGCAGCTTCACTCAATTTCAATTTGAGTAGTACTCAAGATTTTGAAGATGCCTGGATTCCCGGAGGTTGGTCACGTTATACAGGATTCTTAAATGGTAATCCAATGTCAGTTATCTCAGGTACCTGGGTTCCAGATGATTTTGGAAATGTTACTTCTCCTATCGATCGTTCGGCGAGAATTAATATTTACGGTACTTCAGTAAGACATTTAATGGCAAGCCCAACAATAGATTTAGGAACAGGTACACCTGTTAAACAAGTTGAATTTAATTTAGCCTTGACTGCCTATGGTAATTCAAACGCTACCGTTTTGGGGGTAGATGATACACTTGCTGTAGTAGTTTCTACAGATAATGGTATTACATGGAACCCGGCAAACATAGTTAAATTATATACTTCAGCAAGTTCTATTTTAAACACAGGACAACCAGAGAATGTCTCACTTAGTGGATATTCCGGTTTAGTAAAAATCGGATTCTATGGTGCTTCAACGGTTTCTAACACAGATAATGATTTATTTATAGATGACTTTAAAATTACTGATCTTCCCACTTCTCCTGTTTATGGGGTTTCACCGGAATCTAAAGATTTTGGAACTCTACAAGTAGGCAGCTCATCAATTCCACAACAATTTACTATTTCAAATAGTGGTGCCGGGGATTTGGTTGTTAGTTCGGTAACATTAAGCGGCACGAATGCTGCTTCATTTATCAAAACTGATGGTAACACATATCCTGTCACTGTTCTTGGTGGACAAAGTATGAATTTTAGTGTTACATTTGCTCCTGCAGATACCGGTGCTAAATCGGCTTATTTGCTTGTATCTCATAATGCAACCGGTGGTTCTGATACACTTGAATTATCCGGTACCGGGGTGGATTTTACGATAGCTACTTTCCCTTATTTTCAAAATTTTGACAGTACAGATGGTGTTGTACCTCCTCCGGGATGGGTTAACCCAGGTAATTTCTGGACAAGAGCAACGGAAGCAAAATCTCTTCCTTATGCTACAAGAGTCGCTTATAATCACTCTGCCGGAGTTGATGGAGCTGTCTTACAAACTCCTCCAGTAAATTTACCTGCAAACTCAAAAATCACTTTCTGGTGGAAGGATGATGATATTACTGCAGGTAGACCTGCTCCAGTTGAAAAAGAAGATGAAAATGGAAATTTATTCCTATATTTCCCACCAGAACCGGAAATTTCAGGACACGATACAACTTTTTTTGAAGTAAGTATTGATAATGGTGTTACCTGGACTACATTAGGATTCCTAAGTACACCAACACCACAGACAACTTATGTTGAAGCTGTCTTTGATCTCTCTGCGTATGCAGGTGATGGTCGTTTATTCAGATGGCGAGATATTACCAATGCTAGTTTTTCTGCCTATGGTTCAGGCCTTGATGATATTGTCATCGAAGTCGTTCCTCAAATAACTATGGATTGGCATAACTTACAGTGGCCTCCAACTGCAAATATCATGGCAGGCAGTACTGTTAACGTCTATACCAAGGGTTGGGAAGATGGAGTTACATCCGTTCCCGGTCCAGATTCAACTATTAGTGTTTGGATAGGTGTATCTACCTCTAATTCAAATCCGGATACATGGACAACATGGATTCCTGCAGTTTTTAATGAACAGCAAGGAAATGATGATGAATACATGGGTGCAATTGGTTTAGGTTTAACACCTGGAACATATTATTATGCAAGCAGATGGCAGTTGCAAAATGGTCCATACACTTATGGTGGTTATAATGTAGGTGGTGGTGGTTTCTGGGATGGTACAAATAATGTATCTGGAGTTCTAACAGTAACCCCATTCAGCATTAGTCAATTACCATATACCGAAAGTTTCGAAGAAACAACATTCCCACCAACAGGTTGGGTGCGTGAAGATCTCAATGCCGGTACTACCTGGATTCGTTCCACCTCAGCTCCAAGAACAGGTGCGGCAAATGCTGCTTATACTTATTCAGGAACCTTACCTGGAAACGACTGGATTATTACTCCTGGTGCACAAATGCAAGCAGGACAAACTTATTTGTTAAATTATTATTATCGAGTTGCCAGTGCAACATATCCAGAAAAAATGAAAGTCGCTGTCGGTTCTGCTCAATCTTCTGACAGTATGACAACCATTTTATTCGATCATTCAAGTCTTGCTAATACAGTCTATGAAGGGAAAACTCTTTATTTTACACCTACTACTACAGGAATGTATTACTTTGGTTTCCATGCATATAGTGCAGCTGATCAATTTAATCTATATCTTGATGATGTAACTATTAATTTAGTACCTAATATTGATTATGCTGTAAGTAATGTATTCCAGGTTGATGGAATTCCAACTCCATTCGGTATAGTCAGTAATACTTCATTAACTAAAGGAAATGAAACAGAAGAAATAAAGATTTCTTCAGTTGGTGTTCCTTCATCGAATGTTAATAACAGCTTAGTAATATTAAATTCAAAACCGGATGAGTTTTCAGGACTTTCAGAAGGTGTTACACCTGTTAACATGAAGGCTCTCGTTTCTAATCAAGGTGCATCAGCTTTTCCGTTTGTACTTGATTATACTATCGCGGGTCAAGCCGGTACTCCTATTAATGGTTCAGCAATAAATACTGGTGAAGTAGATACAGTTGAATTTAGTGGTACCCCTTCAGAAAGAGGTACATTCACTTCATCTGCTACTGTTACAGTTGTTGGTGATACTTTCTCACAAAACAATACATTTGAGTTCTTCAGAACGTTAGTATATCCTGACAATACGGTTCGTGTCAGATATGATAATGGTTCTCATGTTCCACAAACCTTTGTTGGATTTGGAACAAATAATATCAAAATGTATGCTGCAGTTAGATATACTGCCCCTCAAGATATGAGAATTGCAAATATTGATGCATTCTACAGAAACGAAAATAGTTCAGATTCTATCGAAGTAAGAATCCTTGCTAAAGGTGACACTACCTTAGCTCCCGGAGCTCTCTTATATTCGAAAAAATTTGCCGGAAATAATTATTTAGTTGCTGGAACAGGTGGTGCTTATGTTACTTTGCCACTTGGTGATGATGCTCCAATTATGTTAGCCGGAACTGATTTCTGGGTTAATATTGTTTATCCTTCCGAAGTTCAATTCCCATTGGGAGTTCATAACTCAGGCTTTACAGCCGGAAGAAGTTTCTTATCACAAGATAGTGGTGCAACCTGGGTTCCTCTTGTAGTAACAACGGAACGTGCATGGTTATTACGTACAGTAGGTGTTCCTTACACTGCTCCTGTGCCTCCATTTGATACTTTATGGCATAGAGCTGCATCATTTGCTAATCTTCCTTCCTGGTACTCCACTTCAGGTAATACTGAACGCGGATTAGCTTATGGTAATGTTGGTGGAAATGATCGTCTTTATGTAGTTAGTAGAAACGAAGTTCTTTCGGTTCGTGTATTAAATGCAAATACAGGTGCCGATGTTGATACTTTAAAGGTTAACGGAACGATTATTAGTGGTGGGACATTTGCTATCAATGATGCTGAGGTTAGTGATGATGGAAAAATCTTTGCTGCCAATTTATCGACAAATGTTACAACCAGTCCATTCAAGGTTTATATGTGGGATACTGAATCTGCTGAACCTACATTAGCATTAAATTATACAGGAACAGAAGCAGTTCGTTTGGGTGACAAATTTGCTGTGTCTGGTAATGTCTTTGCCGGAACTGCTGCAATTTGGGCTCCAAGTGCTACCACGGGAATTGCTAAGGTTTACAAGTGGACGATGACTGCAGGAGTATTCAATCCAATTCCTGAAGTTATTACTCTAAGTGATAACGTTACTGGTGGAAGTGCCCATGTAGCACCTATGCCAAATGGTGATTTCTACTTTAATGCCGGTGGTATTAATCCGAAAAAATATAGTGCAAACGGTACTTTGGTAGGAACAATTTCTGGTACATTAGTCGCCACAGGTTCTAACGGTATCAAATATTTAGGTAATGTTGGTACAACTGAATATTTCGTTACTTTTGCTTATGGCGGTGGTAATGAAAATGCACGAATAGTTGAAGTTCCTGATGGTAATCTTACAAATGCCACTCTATATGGTATTACACCTTCGTTAGGTTCGAATTCAAATGTTGGAGGAACGGGAGATGTCGCAGTAAAAATTAATGCTGATCTTACTGCTGATATGTTTGTTCTTTCAACCAATAATGGTATTGGTGCATATTCAACTTCACAGGTTGTACCTGTTGAATTTGCTGCATTCAGTGCTGAAGCTCAAGAGAGAAATGTAATGTTACAATGGAAAACATCTACTGAAACCAATAGTGCTTCATTCGAAGTTGAACGTACAATCGATGGAACTAATAATTGGTCAGCAGTTGGCTCAGTTAGAGCAGCCGGAACAACAGTTGAAACAAAATCGTACTCATACTTAGATAAGGGCTTAAACTCAGCCAAATATCAATATCGTTTGAAACAAATTGATTTAGACGGTAGCTATTCTTATAGCAGTGTAGTAGAAGTTGAAGTTGGTTTACCGGTAACATTCGGAATGAGTCAAAACTATCCGAATCCATTTAACCCTACAACGAGAATCGAATATCAAGTTCCAGCAGATGCCAGAGTAACCTTAGAACTTTATGACATAACAGGTCAAAGAGTTGCTAGTTTGGTTAATACTGAAATGACAGCCGGATACTACACATTTGATTTATCAGTTGGTAGTTATGGATTAGCATCAGGTGTATATATTTACAGAATGACCGCAGTTGAAAAAACAAGCGGAAAGAACTTTGTAAATACAAAGAAGATGATGATGCTTAAGTAATTATAGAATTAAATCTATAATTCAAAAGGGTGATCTTCGGATCACCCTTTTTTATTTTAAATAGTGATAACACTATTAGACTTAATCTTTTGTTCCGAATTCATTTTGTCCACAAATCCTCTTGCATCGAAAGATATAAATAGATAGTTTTCCCGTCATTAATTGTCGTACCATTAAAATTTAGCATGATAGTTTACGGGGGTTGATTATTTATTGATAATCACACTTCATTTCGGAAAAAGAATTATTGAGAAAGAAATGTATAGTGAGTAGAATTGCTATATCGGTTTATATCATAATAGTTGTTTTTGCATATCTAAATTAACTTACACTCAATGGAGAAAACCTGTGAGAAAGACTTAAAAACTGCTTTCCAAAATATTAATCCTGTGGATTTTAAAAATGCACTTAAAGAACAAAAGATCAATTTTAGTTGCAGTAAATATGTATATAAAAGTAGAGCCTTAGCTAAGTATAAAAAAGTAATGTCCATCATATATGCAAAAATGGGTAATAAATGGCAAAGTTCTTCAACCGACATAAAGGTTCAAGATAGATTAAATGAATTGAAGCCCGGTATTTTAGAGAGATATGAAGAATTCATTAATACAATTTTAAAAGGAGATTATTCACAATGTCCGTAATTAATTTAATTAAAAAGTATCCCTCCGTATGCAATCTATTTTTTCAGATATGTTTTATTTCTATCATATCTTATTCAACTCTCTTACCCCAGAATAATCAAACAGCAGAATGTGAGCAGTCTATTATTGATGAACTTAACAGTGACTTTTACGATAATGCGATCGGTAAAATTAGGGTTTTAAAGTTATGCGAGTGTATCCCTCATGTAGATGATGCAATGTTCAATGATGAAGAAGAATTCTGGTTTTCAGTAAAAAGTATTTACTACAGAAGAGTGAATTTTCTGCAAGTATTAGATGCATTGGTAGGGGGGATGGAACCCGGTGCCCCGGGCTGTTATCCCTGGCTGCTCCTAAATGACCGTGCACAAGAATTCATTACACGGCTGGAGAGTGAAGGGAACATTCAGATAGGCTCCCCCGAGTATTTTGATTTTGTTTTTTTACCAAGTGAAATTAGAATCAGATATGGAGATTTGTCCAAAGTACCGAATATATTCAGTTATATGGATAACGGGCGGCAAGGTGAATTGATAAGTGAAATGTCTCTACTGGAAGTGTTGGAGATGATTGCAAAGATCGATTCCCCCTATAAACAAGAGGCTATTGAGAGGATAAAGAGTCTGATAACTAATCCAATGAGTAAACTTGGAAAACTTTCAGCACTTTTTGCATTACAGGAAATAATTATCGAAAGCCCGGAATTAGATGATCTATTCATGGATATTATCATTAATGGTGAAGATACATGGACACGTGCGAAGGTATCCGGAAGGTTTCAAAGCCCGAGAAAACGGGAGTTATATAAAAACTTACTTCCGGTGGATATGGGTGAAATAAAGTCGCATTTCTATTATGCCATAGTTGTAAAAGAACCGGGAACAAAAGAAGAGATAAAATATGTTTTGGATTGTTTAGCAAACGAAACGGATGAGGAACTAATAAAGTGGGTACTCTGGAGGCTTGAATATGATAAGTATTTTAAACCATCAAGACCAACTACTGAATGGACTGCATTGCAGGTTGTTCAGGATATAAACTTGCAGCTATTAAGCAGTTACGGCTGGATACCGGAGAATTTATATGATCAACTTGAATCGCAATTAACCAAAATTGAAAACTCCATAAATGAACCATCGATTTGTGAGATTATTGATGAGACATTGGAATTTCTTCTGATGAATGAAAACGACTCATGGCATTTAGGACATAAATTTATAATATATCCGCTGCTTTATACCAAGGAGAAACTTGTAGATGCCGGGTTTCAGTGTAATTGAATTTAAGGCAATAAATAATTAGTCAATAGTCAGAAAAAATCTACTATCATTATTCTTGCGGATAAGAGGAGTTTATTCCGAAGAATCTATTTGAAATCTCAGAGTCAGTAAATTTCCATAACCGGATATGGAAAGAAGAAATGGGGTTAATACTTAAAGAGTGAATTCGAATAAATGGAGATCATCTTTTCAGTCCTTTTTTTTCAATGAATATTTATTCCCCCAATTCTCATTTTTTGCAACTTAGCTTCAGTTCTTAAAAATCAAATTTGTAATTTTATGGGTTGATTACTTAACAACCAGTTTGGTTAGGAATTTTGTTCCGAATTCATTTGTCTATGAATTCTCTTGCATCTAAAAACAAAAATAGATAGCTTTCTCCTCATTAATTGTCGTACAAAAAAAATTACCATTATAGTTTATGAGGGTTAATTATTTCATGACAATCACACTTCATTTCGAAAAAAGAATTATTACAAAAGAGGGGTATAGTGAGTAGAATTGCTATATCGGTTTATATTATAATAGTTTTTGGCTTATCTAAATTAACTAACACTCAATAGGAGAAAATCTATGAGAAAAACTACAATGTTCCTCTTCCTGATTGTTGCGCTGCTAACACAAATGAATTATGCGCAATTATCGGGGATAAAAACTATTCCGGGCGACTATGCTACAATTGCAGCAGCAGTCACAGCCTTGAATACAGCAGGTGTTGGTGCCGGAGGCGTTACATTTAACGTCGCTTCAGCACACACTGAAATGATTACTGAACCCATTCTTCTTACAGCCACTGGAACTTCGGATAATCCGATTGTTTTCCAGAAAAGTGGTGTAGGTGCAAACCCTGTATTAATGAGAACTGATGCAGGAACGCTTACTACCACTACTTTAGGAGGACAGGGAGATGCAGTTGTCATCATCGAAGGTTCTGATTATGTAACTTTTGATGGATTTGATATTGGTGCAAATGATCAGGGTATTGAATATGGTTATTATCTCAGAAAAGCAAGTGTCACCGATGGCTGCAAATTTGTGACGATAAAAAATTCAATAATTGTCATGACAAAAGGAACCAGTGCGTTAGTTGTCGGTATTTATTCTTCAAACAATGATGCAGCTTCATTAGTCTCTTCTGCTACCGGTATTACAGTAACTTCTGTAGATGGTAGAAATGAAAATGTAACTCTTACCGGAAACAGAATTGAAAATGTTTTTGCCGGTATATTATTAAGGGGTTACGGTCATACTTCTGCACCTTATGATTTTTACGATCAAAATTATGTAATTGGTGCAACGGGAGCCGGCAACACAATTCAAAACTTTGCCGGGAATGCTGCTTCTACCTCTTACGGTGTTTATTTGATATATCATAATAATGCTTCTGTATCCTATAATACTATTAATAATACAGCAGCCGGTGGTTCAGGTGCCACAGCAATTCTTTATGGTATGTTTCATTCAACAGGAGTTTTATCAAGTTTTACCGCAAGCAATAATGATATTGATTTGACTACTTCAGGTACTACAAATGCAATTTACGGTATTAACAATGCCTCAACCGGTAACTTAACAGTTGATAATAATACTATTAAACTTAACAACACAGTTACTACTTCTGGTGTGCATGGATATATATATAATAGTTCAGCAGCTGCTTCAACAGCAGTATCGATAAGTAATAATAAATTTATCGGCTCAAGTTTATTAACATCATCAGGTTCTTTGTATCTGATTTATAACAACTCCTCACAGGCAACCCCTGGTGTTACTAATGTTACCGGTAACAGTTTAGAAGGTGTTTTAAACAGAACTGCAACAACCGGTGCTACTTACTGTTATTATAATAATGGTAGTCCTACCGGAACTGAAAATATTTTCAATAACGTATTTGATAGTATTTATGTAACAGCTACAACCGGTGCAGTTTACGGTTTATTATCAACTACCGGTTCGGCTCATACACATCATTTCTACAATAACATTATTTCCGATTTCACAGTAGCCAGTACTGGAACCGTTTATGGTATTCACCGTACATTAGCAAGTGGTTCAGTTTATGGGAATACTGTTAAAAATTTGACAAGTGGTGGTAATATGTGGGGTCTGAGTAATGGCTCAGGTAATGTTCATATCTACAAGAATAGTGTTTATAACCTGACTTCTAATTCAACCGGTTCTACTAACGGATTAGTTTCTGGTATTTATTTTAGTAGTTTAACAAATGACTATGCCTATAATAATTTTATCTCTGATTTAAAAGCTCCCGCTGCAAGCGGTAATGATGTTATCAGAGGTATAAATAGTATCGCTACAGCAGCCACTACCAATTTAGGTTTGTATTACAATACAATTTACTTAAATGCTTCATCTACAGGAGCAGATTTCGGTACTTCAGGAATTTACCATACATATTCTGCAACAGCTACGTCAGCTGCTCTTGATATGCGTAATAATATTGTGGTTAATACATCAACTGCTGCCGGAACTGGCTTAACAGTTGCATTCAGAAGAAGTGCTGCAACAAGTCTATTAAATTATAATACTCTTTCGAATAACAATGATTTATATGCAGGTGTACCAGGTGCTGCAAATTTGATTTATTATGATGCAACTAATTCTGATCAGACACTGAATGAATTCAAAACTAGAGTTGCTCCAAGAGAATCAAATTCAGTTTCTGAAATGCCTACATTTATCGATATCGCAGCAGCTCCTTACAATCTCCATCTTAACACAACTGTTGCAACACAATTGGAATCCGGTGCAACTCCAGTTTCAGCTCCAATTGCTGTAACAACTGATTATGATGGCGATTCACGAAATGCTAATACTCCCGATATTGGAGCTGATGAATTTAATGGTGTGCTTTTAGATTTAACACCACCTACAATAGTTTATACTCCTCTATTAAATACAGTAACAACTACAGCACGTTCATTAGTTGTTGATGTAACCGATGCAAGTGGAGTTCCAACTACAGCTCCCGGCTGGCCATATTTATATTGGAAAAAGGGTGTGGATGGAGCCTTTGTAGGCGTTGCTCCTTCATCTGTCACAGGCAGTGATTATACATTTAATTTTGGTGCCGGAACTACTTCAGGTGATACAGTATTTTATTATGTGGTAGCGCAAGATGCTGCAACTTCGCATAATACTGGAGCTTTCCCATCAGCTGGTGCCGGTGGTTTTACTTCAAATCCGCCTGCTGCAAGCACTCCTCCTACAACTCCAAGTTCATATTTAATTACTCCTGCTTCCTTAACAGGTACTTATACTGTTGGATTAACAATGTTCAATTCAGTAGCAGGAAAAAATATCACATTTACTCCCGTAACTGAAAGAGTGAAAAAAGAAGTAATTATTGAAGTTCCTTCAACGTTGACATCAGATAAAGCAAATCCACAATTTGATAATTCCGAATCAATTTCTTCAATAGTATCAGGTAGAGTTGAATTAATAGATGTGGATGAAACAAGATGGATAGCAATGGAAAATGGAAATGTTTACGATGGTCCATTGTTTATTAAAAAATCTGATTATCCGAATCTTCAATTACCTGAAGGTGTTGAAGGTGTTTATGCAACTATTACAGAAGCATTAACTGACTTAAATTTGCGTGGTGTTTCAGGTGCAACTACTTTCTCTTTGGTAGATGCAACATATCCAACTGAAACATATCCTCTAACAATTAGTATTGGTAATGAAAATCTCACCTCTTCTACAAATACAGTTACTATTAAACCGGCTTCGGGTGTAACTGCTGTTGTGAGTGGTGCTTCTGCAAGTGGACCGGTATTCAGAATCCGTAACAGTTATGTTACCATCGACGGTTCAAATGCAGGTGGAACTGATAGAAGTTTAACAATTGAAAATACAAGTACAACCTCTCCACAAGTTGTTAATATTGCTTCTGTCGGAACTACTCCAATAACTAATGTAACGGTACAGAATAGTAACTTGATAAACGGTGCAAGTACAAGCTCGGCTTTAGTTGCATACGCATCAGATGGAACAGCAGGTTATTTTAATGATCTCAAGATTCAAAATAACAATATTCAAAAAGCATATATTGCCACTTATTTGTTAACTGTAGTTGCTCCCGGAAACGGTAGCGGGACTTTAGTTACAGGTAATGAAATCAATGCTACTGGAGCTAATGCTTCAAGATTAGTTGGTATTTACGCTCAAGGATTAGATGGAGTAACTATCAGCAATAACGATGTTTCTAATTTATCAACTACTGCAGCTGAAGTTGAAAGAGGAATTTGGCTTGCAACCGGTACTGTGAATGCTACAGTGAGTGGAAACACAGTATCGAACTTCTTCGCAAACAACACCGGTGCTGCAACTGCAATAGGTATTGCAGTTTCAAGTGGTGCAGTTAATGCAAATATTAGTGTTACAGGTAATACTGTAAGCGGTTTAACAACTACCGGAACAGGTACCACTACCGGTATTTATGTATTCAGTACAACTGAAGGTGTGGTTGTTCAAGAAAATAGTATTACTAACATTAAGAATACTAATGCAACCGGATGGGGAGCTAACGGAATTTGGTTGGCATCCACTTCAGCAACAGCAAATGTTAGTGCTTATAATAACATTATCTCTGATGTAACTGCAATCGGTTATGCAGGGGTTGGTGTAGGAGATAACGGTTACGGTATCGTAGTTGGTGCAGGTGCTGGTTATAAAGTATACTACAATTCAGTCAACTTATTTACAAATCAGACTACTCTAACAGGCCGTCCGGGAAGTATCAATATACTTTCAACTGTTACTGCCGCAAACGCAGTTGATTTGAGAAATAACATATTTAACAATAGTCAAACAGTCGGTGACAATCGATATTCAATTATTTGTGCCGCAGCCGCGACTATTTTCTCATCAATTAACTATAATGATTATTATACAACTGGTCCAAATATTGGTTACTTTGGATCTGCTCCTGTACTTGATCTTGCTGCATGGCAAGTATTATCGTTAGGAGATACAAATTCAAAAGCAGTTGATCCTCAGTTCACAGACACGCTTAACTTGCGTCCTTTAATGGGATCACCTGTAATATTTGCAGGAACTCCTGTCGAAGGCGTTACAACTGATTATCTTGGTTCTACAAGAACAAACACTCCGTCTATGGGAGCTTATGAATTCCCGATAGCAAATATTGGTTGGGCAAACTTACAATGGCCTGGTACTGCTACCATCACCCTGGGTGGAAGCGTTACTGTTTATGGTCAAATTTGGGTTGATGGTATTACTAACTCTCCTGGTGCCGGTTTTGGTATCCAAGCATGGGTTGGTTATAGTACAGAAAATTCAAATCCAGATACCTGGACAAACTGGGTCGCATCTACTTTTAATGTTGATGCAGGAAATAATGATGAATACCAGGCAAACATCGGTTCTAATTTAGCTGCCGGTACTTATTATTACGCAACGAGATATCAAGTTTATGACGGCGCATATTATTATGGCGGTTTCAGTGGTGGAGAATGGAACGGAACAACCAACGTTTCTGGTGTTCTAACCGTTCAAGCACCTTTAGTATTAGATTGGCAGAGATCTGCCGCAGGTGAAAACTTACCGGTCTGGTTCTCATCAACCGGAAATAGTGAAAGAGGCTTTGGCTGGGGCATGGTTAATCTACCTCCATCAGAAGGAATGGCCGGAAGAGTAATCGTTCCAACAAGAAACGGTGGAACATATGTTAAACTACTTAATGATTCAACCGGTGCAGATGTTGGTGAATTAGATGTAACCGATATTTCACTTGGTACTTTCGTTGTTAATGATGCTGATGTCGATCATCTCGGAAGAATATATGTCGCTAATATGGTTACTTCAGCAGCAACAGTTCCCTTCAAAGTTTATAGATGGGACAATACAGCAAGTGCTCCTAAATTAGTTCTTTCATATCTTGGTGATGCAGTGCGTTTAGGTGATGTTTTTACAGTTGCTTATGATGCTGCATCAGAAGGTTATGCAATCTGGGCAGCTAGTGCTACGACCGGACAAGCAAAAGTCTATAAATGGACTCAAATTGTAGGAAGTGACTCTTTGAATCAAGTTCCTACAGTTATAACATTAAGTGATGCAATTACAACCGGAATTTCAGCAGCTTCAGTTGGTCCATTGCCAAATGGTGATTTCTATTGGAATGCAAATGGACAAAGTGCTAGAAAGTATCAAGCCAATGGAACATTGGTTGGAGTTGTTCCGGGTACAGTAGTTGCTACCGGAAGTGGTGCTATTAAATTCCTTGGGACTCAGGGAACATCTGAATACTTCGCTACATTCCAATACGGTGCAGGCAATCAGAACGCACGTGTAGTTGAAGTTCCAAATGGTGATCCTACAACTGCTGTTACCTATGGAGTAACAACTCCTCTTGGAACTAATGCAAATGCTAACGGATTAGGTGATGTTGCAGTTAAACACAATTTTGACGGCAGCAAAACTATCTTTGTCCTTGGAACTAACAACGGATTAGGTGCTTACAAATCAACACAGGTTATACCTGTTGAATTGGCTGCATTCAGTGCCGAAGCTCAAGACAGAAATGTAATGTTACAATGGAAAACATCTACTGAA
>Ga0351881_1124_pt1 | contig 17655 bp, 8 predicted proteins | sample BONcelFGM3001E15_FD_206769 | JGI IMG/M metagenome (GOLD analysis project Ga0351881, IMG submission 206769) | Enriched cells from coal bed in the Powder River Basin, Montana, United States - BONCAT cells FGM rep3 HSBNCT.FGM.300.1.E15 ...
TAAAACAATTGAATCACAGGGGGAACCATTCCCTTCATTTAGTATCGTTGCTCAATATTCGATTTTAGAAAAAATAAAAAAAGAATCAGATATAAGAGTTGTTTTGAGCGGGCAGGGGGGTGACGAGATATTAATGGGTTATCTAAAATATTATTTCTTTTACTTGCAACATCTGTTAAAAACAAATAATTTTTATATTTTTGCAACTGAGTTATTCAGCTCCTTGATAAATAGAACTGCAATTACTCAATTAAAAATGGATATTGCTAAACGGTATATTCCATTTATGAATAATAGTAAAGTCGACTATCTAATCTATGATGATCAAATTGAAGAAATTTGGAAGTTCAATTCTCTAAGTGATCGTCAAAAGAAAGATGTCGATATTTATTCTGTACCAATGTTAGCAAGATTTGAAGATCGTAACTCAATGGCACATTCAATAGAAACTCGTCTTCCAATGTTGGACCATAGATTGGTAAATTTTGTATTGAATGTTGAGCCTAAATACAAAATCAAAAATGGATGGACTAAATATCTCCTGCGAAAGTCTATTAAGGAGTTACCGGAAAGAATAAAATGGAGACGCGATAAATTAGGGTTTGTAATTCCCGAAAGGAATTGGTTAAAAACTACTTATCGTGATAGTATTAATAAAATGTTTCAGTCAAGTACTTTAGGGAAAATGGGTTTGATAAACGATAAAAAATTTCTAAACTATTATAACTCTTATCTTGGTAATAGTTATAAAATTCATTCTTCAGATATTTCGAAAATCCTTATCGTTGAGAAATGGGCTAGTAAGTATTTTTCAGGTGAGTCTAATTGAAAATAGTTACCATTCTTGGTGCCCGTCCACAATTTATTAAAACCAAAATTATTTCTGAAAACTTTGTCAAATTAGGGATAACTGAAATCATTTTGCATACCGGACAACACTACGATTATACAATGTCAGAAGTTTTTTTCAAGGATTTGAAGTTGAGAAATCCTGATTATAACCTTGGAATTAATAACGGCTGCCATGGAGCTCAAACTGGGAAAATGTTAATGCAGATTGAAGAAATATTAAAGAAAGAAAATCCTAATTTGGTTTTAGTATATGGCGATACAAATTCAACATTAGCGGGGGCATTATCTGCTGTAAAATTACAAATTCCGGTAGCTCACGTTGAAGCTGGTTTGAGGAGTTTTAATCGAAAAATGCCGGAAGAGATTAATAGAATTTTAACTGATAGTATAAGTTCCCTTTTATTTGCTCCTTCAGAGATAAGTGTTCGAAATTTAACTTCTGAAGGGATAGTTAAAGGAGTTCACAACACCGGTGATGTAATGTTTGATGTAGTCCTAAATACAATTAATACGATTGATCAGAATAAAATTTTAACAGGATATAGTCTTGCACAAAAGGAATATATTCTATGTACAATTCATAGAGCCGAAAATAGTGATAGTTTTGAAAACTTAAATGAAATTGTGGGCGGCATAAGTAAATTAGCAGATAAAGGAATAATCGTAATATTTCCGACTCATCCCAGGACAAAAAAAGCATTGAATCAATTTGAGTTGTTACCCAAGATGTCAAATAAAATTAAAATGATTGAACCGATTTCGTATTCAGAAATGATAACTCTCCAATCAAATGCCAAATTAGTGATAACAGATTCAGGCGGTGTTCAAAAAGAAAGTTATTATTTGGGCACACCTTGTTTGATCCCGAGAAAAGAGACCGAATGGATAGAGTTAGTTGATGCAGGCTGTTCATTTTTAACCGATGCAAATAGTGAAGAGATTTTTAACGTTGGCTGGAGACTTTATAATCAGCAAACAGTAGACTTGGTAAGTCAAAATAATATATATGGTGATGGGTTCTCAAGTAACCGTATTACAAAAATAATAAACGAGTATCTCAATAATTGAATTTGAAAACAATGTTTCTATTGGGAATAGTAAGAAATAGATAATAATTTACGTATGGCAAAAAAGGTCGTTTGGTTCATTAACCAATATGCTGGTTCAAAATATCACGGAATGAATTTCCGTGGATACTATCTGGGACTTTCTTTAATTGAAAAGGGACATGAAGTCTATGTTTTTGGAGCTTCATTTACACATCTTTTAGTAAAACCACCAAAGACTACAGGCATTTTTACTCATGAAAAAGTTGACGGTATAAATTACATTTGGGTTAAAGTTCCCAGGTATGGAAGCTCAACCGGTGCCATGAGAGCTATTTCCTTATTAATCTTTTTATTTAGATTATCATTTTTCAAGACCGATAGCATTGCAAAACCCGATGCGATTATAGTCTCATCCCCTGCACCAACACCAACCATACTTGGTTATCTTTGGGCAAAAAAATATAAGGCTAAGTTCTTTTTTGAAATAAGAGATCTTTGGGCATTAACAATGAAAAATGTCGGTAAGTTTTCAGGTTTTAACCCGTATGTTATTCTGATGGAGTTGAGTGAGTGGATCGGTTTTGCAAAAACTGATAAAGTTGTTTCACTACTACCTGAAGCGTGGAAATACACGACGAAAAGAGGAATGAAGATTGAGAATTTTGTATATATTCCAAACGGAGTATTTCTACCGAAAAGTAATGGGAAGCCTGTTTCTAAATTAGATGATTCGATTAGCTCAAAAATACCGTCTAATAAATTTATTATTGGTTATGCAGGAACAGTTGGGTTTTCTAATAATCTTGATTATTTCATCGATGCGGCTGATTTATTAAAAGAAAATGATAAAATACATTTCGTTTTAGTGGGAAGAGGAATGGAATTGGAAAACCTTCAGAAAAAAGCTGAAAATCTACCCAATGTTACCTTCTTAGGGCATCAACCTTCAAACCTGATTTCTTCAATACTTAAGACATTTGATGTCTGCTATATAGGATTGAAGAAAGAAAAACTTTACAAATACGGAGTTTCACCAAATAAAATTTTTGAATATTTGTTAGCCTCAAAACCGATAATATGTGCAATTGATTCATCTAATCGAATTGTAGAGGAAGCCAACGCAGGTTTTGTTATTGAACCTAATAATGCTCCAGAAATTGCGACTGCAGTACTTAAAATTTTTAATATGACTGAAGATGAGAGAAAAACTCTCGGTGAGAATGGAAGGAAGTATGTTCTTGAAAGACATACTTATGAAAAAATCACAGAAAAATATTTGGAAATAATATAACCAGTTTTATTTAGTTTGCATTTTCGGTAATTCAATGAAGTAAAAAAAATTAGGATGTAAAAGAACTCTTATTTAACATTTGATTAAAGTGAAAACTATCATTCTTCCAAACCTAAGAATGATTTCCTTCAGACTCTCTGCTAATAAAAAAATGAACCCATGTAGAAATATTATTTCACTTCATTTTAACAAAATTCCTTTTAACTTTGGACTACAAAACAGAAATCGTAATTTACTCAGAGAAAGTTCTATATATAACTTGAGAGTCTCTGTTTAGAACCAGAAATGTTGTTTAAAGATATTTTCACCTGAGCAAAATTTTTCTGTTAAATTATAATAGGAATGATTATTTTACTTTGTAAGTTTGAATTTCAATCACTCTAATGGCATTTAAAAACGTAAAAAAGCTCAATGCAAATACAACGTAGTTCATTAAAATATTTACGAATCGTATTGGATTTGTTCTCATTGATAGGTGCCTTCCTTTCAGCCTTTATACTTGCCATGAATTCTACAGACCATCAAGTTCTTAATGTATTCTTACTGATAACTACAGTTGGATTGGTTGTTTGGTTACTCTCATCTCATTCAAACGGTTTATATGATGAGTTTAGATCAAGAAATTTTAGTTTTGAAGTTATTGTACTCATTAAGAATCTATTTGTCACAACCATTGCACTTATAATAATAATTTTTTTGCTGAAGGAAACATTATTCTCCCGACTGTTTATCCTTTATTTTACACTATTCGCTCTTTTGCTTCTTACACTCCAAAGACTCATTTTAAGAAAGTTGTTGAATCAACTTAGAAAAAGGGGACGAAACTTAAGGAATTTACTAATCGTTGGGGCGGGGGATGTTGGTAAAAATTTCTTCGAGACAATACATGAAAATCCCCAATTCGGGTATAGAGTAATCGGTTTTTTGGATGACAGTATAAAAGCTTTTCTAAATGGCAAATATCTTGGTAATCTTGATCAACTTGATAAAGTTTTGAGTAACAGACATATCGATGATGTGATTGTTGCGCTCCCAAATTATGCATCGGAACGTTTAGAGTGGGTATTAACAACTTGTGAAAAATATACCACCAGGGTTAAGATAATTCCTGATTATTTTAAGTTTATTTCAGGTAGGTATGACGTTTCATTATTTGGAAGATTTCCAATTATTTCTGTCCGAACTGATCGAATAAATGAATTCCATTGGCAATTTATAAAACGTACAGCAGATATTGTAATATCATTATTATCTTTTATTTTTATATTCTCCTGGCTTTTCCCATTAATCGGAATATTAATTAAGCTTGATTCAAAAGGTCCGATATTTTTCAAACAAGAACGTTGGGGGAAAAACAATAAGAAGTTCTCTGTTTTTAAATTTAGGTCAATGAGCATTAAAAGTAGAGATACAGACAAAAAAGGAAGATACATCCAAGCTCGAAAAGATGACCCAAGAATAACAAGAGTGGGTAGTTTATTAAGGAAAAGTAATTTAGATGAATTGCCTCAATTTATTAATGTGCTAAAGGGGGAGATGTCAATTGTTGGTCCAAGACCGCACCCTATTCCATTAAATTTAGAGTCTAAAGATAAAATCAGATATTATATGTTGAGGCATTTGGTAAAACCAGGAATCACCGGTTGGGCGCAAGTAAACGGTCTACGTGGTGAAATACATTCTTCTCATGAAATGCAGCAGAGAGTTGATTATGATTTATGGTATATAGAAAATTGGTCGTTCTATCTTGATATGCAGATTATTGCTTCGACCATTTTCAAGATGTTTAAGGGTGATCCAAACGCTTATTAATATTTGTACTCTTCATAAAAATTTATTTCGATAAATTGTCGTCATTATTATCTAAAAAAATTCCATTAGATAACCAATTTAAAATTGTGGAAAATTAATCAGAATGAGCTTAAAAAATTTTATTTTAATTATATTATTAACGACTCAGTTTTGCTATGCTCAGTTTGAGAGCATTAAACCTTATCATTCTGTTTATAACTATCTTCTTAAGAAACAGACAGAAGGAGAACTATCAATGGCTTCTTCTTTTTATTTACCACAAAATAGAAATATAGTTTTTTCACAACTTATTAATATTCGTAATTATACTAATGCTTCCGACAGCACCAGGTCATTACTTTTTCGGGAACATTTCGATAACTATGAGAAACAAGATAACTATTCATCAAAGGGTTTTCAGAATGACCTTTTCGGAGATTATTTATTTAGCGACCAAAATAGCCATCTCTTTTACTATAAAGATTCAATACTGCAAATTGAAGCGAATCCAATTTTTTCTTATAAATTTCTAACACAAACCGGAGACTCGAGTCGACGAAATACCTCACTCACTTCGTTTGGTGGTCATCTTTCTATATTTTATAGAGATTGGTTAACACTATACTTGAGTGCATGGAATGGAATTCAATCAGGTGATAGAAAGCTCGCAACTATTGATGAAAGAGTGCGTCATAATTTTACTCACCAAGTCGGGGGGCTTGAAAACTTTGACGGAACAGAGGGTTACGTAAGTATTGAAAAAGAATTCTTTTCCTTTAAATTTGGAAGAGAAAGACTGATGTGGGGAAATAGTAACTTGAATAGAATCGGATTTGATTCATCTTCGCAGATATTTGATTTTGTAACTTTTAGTTTGAATTATGGGAGTTTCGATTATCGCTTTCTTCATGGATGGTTAGTAGAAATTCCTGATACAACCATTAGCGAAGAAACAGGGGTTAAAAGTACCTTCAAAAATCCAAAATTTATTGCCTACAGCCGGCTAAGATTTGCGCCTAACGAAGATATCTCAATAGGGGCATCGCAAACCATAATATACTCCAATCGTCCGTTTGAGGCGGCATATCTTAATCCATTTATACTATGGGAATCAGCGCAACGTTCGTTAAATGATCTTGATAATTCTTATTGGACTTTTGACATGAATTGGAGAATTGCGAAGGGTTTAGTTTGGAATGGTACAATTATGTTTGATGATATAAATTTTAATTATCTGTTAAAGGGAGATTGGTCAACTTCCAGTAATAGTGCTGTCTATCAAACCGGATTACGTTTAGCATACCCGTTTATGATTAAAAACTCACTGGTTGATATTGAATATACAATTGTTCGTCCTTACGCTTTTTCTCATTATGGACTTGAAAGAGCATTATCATATACGAATAACGGTTATCAACTTGGGCTCGGAATTCCTCCAAATAGTTCTGTTATATCAGTTTCGTTGGATTATGATGTATCTTTAAGAATGAATGCAAATATTAGAGCGGATTATATTAAACATTGTAATAATATTTATGATGAGAATGGTAAATTAGTATTGAATGTAGGAGGAGATGTTTTCAAAAGTAAAACACTTATTACCCCTTACTACAGTTTCTTATTGGATGGCATCCTTGAAAAACAACTACGAATTATAAGTTCTTTTACATATCTTTTTTCTAATCATATAACTTTTCAGTTAGTACATCATTATAATTCAATTGTGATGGAAGGAAATAAAAGTTCAACTAATACTTTCATGCTTGGAATTAATTTTTATTAGTTCTAATTAAATCGTTGAATTTTTTTTCCCTTGATTAGAGTGACCACTGTAAATATGTTTGGATTAAAAGATAAAAAATAAGGGAGTATATGAAATTTTCTGCATTTGTCCTCTGTCTAATATTAACATTTCTTTTCACAGATTCTCAAGCCCAGTCACATAAAATTATCGAATCAAATAGCCAATTCATTAAAGTTGAATTCAATTTTAGTGGGAAATACCAAATTAAGGATACTTTATTCGGTGGAAATAAATTCTCATATATTTCGGGCGCAGAATTGTCGTATCGTACACCGGGAGAACCATGGTTACCGGATTATGCCATCGCACTTGTAGTTCCTTTTGGAGCTAAAAGTAGAATTGAAATCGTGGAACAGAATCAGAAAAAATTAGGTAAATACAGTATTTTACCATTCCCTGATAATAATTCTTATTTTGGTCAATTTGATTTGGATGCAGTTGATAAATCTATTTATTCTAAAGCGGTTAATTTTCCTAAATCAGGTGTAATTCTCCCCGAAACTTATCAGATGAGATATGCTAATATTCAACCAGTACAAGTTGCACCGTATCAATATAACCCGGTTACAAGAGATTTAATATTCAATTCCAGGATTGTAGTAAAAGTGATTTATGATAATTCCGGACAGCAAAATATTACTTCGGTAAATGACACTTTTACAGAAGAATTTCTAAAAACATCAGTTGTTAATTTTACTCAAGCAAAGTTATGGATGGGAAAGTCAAACCTTGTTTTATCTTCTGTTCAAGATTCCGCCTGGTATGACCATAACAAAAAATGGTATAAAATTTATTTAAAAGAAAAAGGACTCTATCGTATAACCTTTAGTGAGTTGATTTCTAACGGAGTTCAATTCCCTTCAGATCTTGATCCAAAGAAATTAGAATTATATAATAACGGTAACAGAATTCCGCTAGAGGTTTTTGATAATAATAGTGATTCACTTTTTAACTCCGGAGATTTTATACATTTTATAGGATATCCGGTTATTAATACAATTTATAATAATTCGAATATTTATAATAAATCAAATGTTTATTGGTTTTCTATTGATGGTGATACATCCACTTCATTTCAATACAAATATAAAGATGGATACCCGAGTAATTACCAATTTTCAATACAATACAATCTTAGACGAGACCTTTACGAGGTTGATTCTCTTTTTGAACCTTTAGGATATGCTTCAAATGATATGCGCGATTATTGGTACTGGGGAACTATAAGTGGCCAAAGCGGAAATGTTACTGCTCCGTTCAGAATGCAATTTGAACCTTTTAAAAGTTATGTTGCTATTCCAGGATATTATGATCCCTACGTCTTACTTCGAGTTAATATGCATGGCATGACTGATTTTAGTTGTAATTATGCACATGATGTTAAAATTTATGTTAACGATAAGTTGATCGGAAATGCTAAATGGAATAACCAGCAATCTTTTACTTTCGAAAAATATTTTTACGTATCAGAAGATAGTATTCAAATTTATTCGGATGGTAACTATATTCGGGTAGAAGCAGATGGGAATATTTGCCATCCGAGTAAGAGTGATGTTGTTAAAGTTAATTGGTTTGAATTCGTCTACAAAGCCAGCAACTTTGTTGGGACTAATTATCTTGATTTTAAAAATACAGGATCAACAGTTGGAATTAATCGTTATTGGATGTGGGAATGGGCAGCCGATACAATGATAGTTTACATCCCCGGAAAAGCTACAATTTTAAACAACTTACAAATACTGCATGATGCAGATAAGACAGTGCTATTTAGGGATAGTGTTGATAGAGAATACGAATATTTTTGTGTAGTCCCTGATTATTTTAAAACAGTTGATTCTATTAGATATGACACTCCATCAAATTTAAAATCATTGGCCAATGCTGTTGATTATTTGATCATAACGCACCCAAAATTTTCAAGTGTAGCAGAAAGATTAAAAAATCTTAGGTCTCAAAACTTTCCGGATAAGAATATCCCGAATCCAAGGATTTCCATCGTTGAAGTTAATGAGATTTATGATGAGTTTGCCGATGGTCTTATGGATCCTCATGCAATACAGCGATTTATTAAATATGTCTTTGAAAATTGGCAATCACCTGCAGTCTCTTATGTAGTTCTAATAGGAGATATGAGTCATGATTACAGAAAACTGTTAACCTCCAGCAGAGAGAATTTTATTCCATCAATTCCTTATCATTCCTATACGTATGGACAAGCGCCAAGTGACAACGCATTTGTAACTGTTGTCGGAAATGATGTCGTTCCTGATATTGCAATTGGAAGGATTTCTATTGAAACCGTCCAGCAAGGGAATACAATACTTGACAAGTTAGAGCAATATCCAAATGATAATTCGAAAAAGTGGCGTGAAACAGTATTGTTAATGTCATCAGGGGTAGATGCAGAAGATGAATTGAGATTTGGGTTTAATGATGCAAGTTATCTGTTAAAGACAAGTTATCTTGATAACAATGGTTTAACTGCAAAATTGATCATGCGTTATCCAAACAAACCTGAGTATTTTCAATATCAAGGAAGTACTGTAGATATTCGAAAGGCATTCAACGATGGTACCGTTCTTGCGAATTATTATGGTCATGGCGGTGGGTCGCAATGGGATTTAACATTTCTTAATGATGACATCTATCTTTTACAAAACGGTGGGAAACTCCCATTAGTTCTAAGTGTTACATGTTATACAGCTCACTTTGATAATCAAGATGTTTTTGGTGAGCAGTTTATCAAAGTACCGGGTAAAGGCGCGATCGGATTTTTTGGAAGCTCGGGACTTACACATTGGGAAATCGGAAAGTATATTAATACTCTACTTTTCGATGAAGTTTTCAACCAAAGAAATACAATTACAGGAAAGTTTTTTCTTAACTCCAAAGTGCGCGTTATATCCCCATTCGGTTATTATGCAAATCAGATTGCATTACTAACTTATCTTGGAGATCCGGTATTGAAATTGGCGATTCCTACAACTGTCGATTTTGTGGTTAGTGGAAATGATATCAAAATAAGTCCGCAAAATCCTCTTGTTGAAGATTCAGTTTCAATTAAAGTGAATATTCTTAACTATGGTGTAATCGCAAATCCAAATGACTCTATTAATGTACAACTTTATTTTTCATCGCAGGATACATCCGGTATTGTTGGAACGAAAAGAATAAAGGTGTTTGGTGAAAAAGATTCCGTCGAATTTCATTGGTTCCCAACTATCGGTGGTTTATATGAATTAACTGTAAAGGTTAATTTTGATCAAGAAATTGAGGAAGAAGATATTTCAGATAACGTCGCTTCTGCTACATTGGCGGTTTTTAATATTAGCGAACCGAGCATTGTTGGTCCTAACGATGGTTACTCAACCTCGGAAAATAAGGTTCAATTTGTAATAAGCGACATCGGTTACTATATCGAAAAAGAGTTGAAATATGAAATCGAAATAGACACATCAATAAATTTCAGTAATCCGATACGCTCAAATAACCTAACTCCTGTGAGTGGATTAGTAAAATGGACAAGTGGTCTTCTTCAAAAAGATGCATACTATTGGAGAACAAGAATATCTGACGGTGAAAGCCTTGGAAGATGGAGTCAGACTAGAACCTTCTCAATTAGTGATGAAACTAAATCCGGTTATTTTATTGGAGGAAAACAATTAAACATTTTTATTAAAGATAATGTTAATTATGATCCTGAAAGAAATATCCTCACTCTTAATACCAATATTAATCCACCAAAACCTTCTGAAGCAAAGTGGATTGAAGACTTGAATGTTAATTATTCATTTACCGATAGCGTCAATTTATCATGTTTGACTACTGACGGTAAATTTTTGTATGTAGCAAATCACTGGTTCTTTGCCAGCGAATACAACTCAACCGGGAAGAGTCAAATTTATAAAATCGGGACAGGGAATGATGGTACGTTCAAGGGTGAGTATTACGGAACAGTTCCTAATTTTTATGATAAAGTAAGTTTCCAAATGTTTGTCCATGGTGATGGTTACATGTATGTACCATTCGGCAATGCACACAAGCTGATTAGAATAGATCTCAATGCAACTGTGAACAATATTGATACCATTACTATACCTGCCGGACTCATCAGAAAAGATGATGGAAGAGTTGCTGACGGTGATTATTTCCTCACGTCTGACAGCCAATATGTTTATAATTTGGCTATTAAGGATTCATTAGGGCAACTAAAATATAGTTTGCGCGTATTTGATCCGGCAAACAATTGGAATGTTGTAAACGACTACTATTATGAAAATTTGAATAGCTATTTAGGATTTTCGTCATTCTTTGTTGCTGACGGCTATTTCTATCCTTATGAGAATTATTATAGTGGTTTTATAAGAAGAATTAGAATTAGTGACGGTTATTTTGATGCTGATTGGTTTGCATGGGAACCAACAGGTTTTTATGCCAATATTAGATTTTATGCATGGACGTATGATTGGAGACATGATCAGGTCTATGCAACAAATTTTAGATACGGTATGAATATCTTACCAAAAATATCAAAATTTGTTGGAAAATATGTTGATGCACGCGGCAGTATTACTACTCAAAGTATTGGTCCGGCTTATAGTTGGAGCAACATTGAGTATAATATGGTGAATAATTCATTAGTAGGTGATTATTCTGTTCATTTAGAAGGTTTGAATAAATCTACAAGATTATGGGATACACTCGGGGTCGATATTCCATCACAATACCCAATTAATAATCTGAATGCTAACAACTATAATTTCCTTCGATTAAAATTTAACCTTGTTGATTCTTCATTTACTACTGCTGATCCTATTGAATTACATAGTGTGAATATTAATTATACTTCACCCCCGGAAATAAATATCATTAAAGATAATATTACTTTCGTTCCCGATTCTCTTATGCAAGGATTTGATTTACGAATGGATGTCCGTGTAGATAATATAGGGAATGGTTTTGCTGATAGTACAGTTGTAAGATTTTATCTTGATGGTTCCGATTCAGTTTTTACTTCAACTATAATGAATGTTCAACCCGATAGTTTTAGTATGTTTAGTTACACCATTCCAACTTCCTCATTAATCTTTAATCATCAAGTTAAAGCTATTGCCACGTTCCCCGGGAATGAATTGTTTACATTTAACAACTTCGCTACGAATAGTTTTTACGTTTCACGCGACTCTATTAACCCAAATTTCTACATTTTAGTTGATGGGAAAGAAATCATTAATGGTGATTTAGTTTCAAAAACTCCGACAATTAAAATATCGGTTAAGGATAATAGTCCGCTACCATTGGATACAACTTATTTCACAATTATACATAATAATGTGCCACTGACTTTTAGTAATCCTGATTTAAAGTATTCATACACTTCACATCCAAATTCTGAAGCAATTGTTGAATGGACACCAACACTCAAACAAGGAAGGCATATAATTGATGTGTTAGCAAAAGATGCTTCAGGGAATTTCTTTGATACCACATTCCATCGAACTATTTTCTTTGTCTATGATGAAGACGATATCGCACAAATGTATAATTATCCAAACCCATTTAAGGATAACACAAATTTTACTTTCGAACTGCGTGGTTCTTCTACTCCTGAAGAAATACGTTTTAGAGTTTACACAATTGCCGGAAGGTTAATAAAAGAAATAAAAGTGCCTCATACTGAATATCGAATAGGATTTAACTCAATTTACTGGGACGGAAAAGACCAGGATGGTGATGCAATTTCTAATGGAACTTATTTAGTCAAATTGATAGCCAAATACCCGGAAAAAACAAAGACCGAAGTTCTGAAGCTGGCAAAAATTAAATAGTGATTTTAATCCAGATTTTTGTTATGAGAAATCCCTTTTTAATTTTCTCGTAAGAGTTTTATCCGTAAATTTGTATTCAGTAATTAATATATAAGGCATTTATGTGTGGAATAGTAGGATATGTAGGTAATAAAAATTGTGTACCAATTATTATTGAAGGTCTTAAAAGATTAGAATATCGTGGATATGATTCTGCCGGTATAGCTGTACTTAATGATGGCAAATCAACAATTCTAAAAAACAAAGGTAAAGTCTCATTTCTTGAAAAAAGTGTTGACCGCGAACAACTTTCCGCACCAATCGGTCTCGGTCACACAAGATGGGCTACTCATGGCATTCCTAACGAAAGGAATTCCCATCCTCATTGCAACTCTGACCAATCGCTTATGCTAATCCACAATGGGATTATCGAAAATTACCAGGTACTCAAAAAAATGTTAATTAAATCAGGAGTCAAGTTTCTAAGTGATACTGATTCTGAAGTGATTGCTCATTTAATTGATAGTTTCCTAAAAAAGGGACATGATCTATTCCGTGCCGTAAGATTCGCTTTAAATGAAGTTGAAGGAACGTATGGTTTAGCCGTAATCTACACTAAAGAACCTGACAAAATTGTATGTGCAAAAAAAGGATCTCCATTAGTTATTGGAATAAGTGATGATGGGCACTATTTAGCTTCTGATGTTAGTGCCTTAATCGCTCATACCAAGCAAGTAGTCTATCTTGAGGATGGAGAAATTGCCGAAATTTATGCTGATAGGTTCAGTGCAAAAACTATTGAAGATGAAGATATTCAAAAAGAAATAATCGAACTGACGATGAGTTTGGATGAAATTGATAGAGGCGGCTATCAAACTTTCATGTTAAAAGAAATTATGGAACAACCTGAATCCATCAGAAACTCAATGCGTGGAAGATTGATTTTTGAGGAGGGAACAGCAAAACTTGGCGGATTAGAATCGGTACTTGATAGATTGAGCCATTCAAAAAGAATAATAATAACAGCTTGCGGTACATCATGGCATGCCGGATTAGTTGGTGAATATATGTTTGAACAGTTCCTCAGAATTCCAACCGAAGTTGAGTATGCTTCTGAACTGCGATATAGAAATCCAATTATTAATGAAGGAGATACAATTTTCTTCATTTCACAAAGCGGAGAAACTGCTGATACATTAGCGGCGATGAAAGAGGCAAAACGTAAAGGGGCACTTTGTTTGGCAATTTGTAATGTTGTAGGAAGTTCGATTGCTAGAGAAAGTGATGGCGGTGTTTATATCCATGCAGGACCGGAAATTGGAGTAGCCTCAACAAAGGCTTTTACAGGACAACTTACTGTGCTTGCTCTGATCACAATACTTCTTGCACGTAAACGAGATATGAGTCTTGCCGATGGTAAGAGTCTTTATGAAGAATTCATTCAAATCCCTGATAAAGTTCAACAGATATTATTACTTAACGATAAGATTGAAGCAATTGCTGAAGAATTTAAAGATTCGAAAAACTTTTTGTACCTTGGACGAGGATACAATTTCCCTGTAGCTCTTGAAGGTGCTTTAAAATTAAAAGAAATTTCTTATATCCACGCTGAAGGATATCCGGCAGCAGAAATGAAACATGGTCCAATCGCTTTAGTCGATGAAAACATGCCCGTTGTATTTATAGCGCCTAAAGATTCTACTTATGATAAAATTGTAAGTAATATAGAAGAAATTAAAGCCCGCAAAGGAAGAATTATAGCAATTGCAAGCGAACACGATACAGAAATAGATAAACTTGTAGATTTTACAATCAAAATTCCGGATACAGTTAGAATGTTGATGCCAATATTAACTGTAATTCCTCTTCAACTTTTAGCTTATCATATAGCTATGAAAAAAGGACTGAACGTAGATCAGCCAAGAAATTTGGCTAAAAGCGTTACGGTCGAATAACAATAACAATATGGGGATCTTTTATGAGTCGAATTAATACGCTCATCATGGGAGCTGCTGGACGCGACTTCCATAACTTTAATGTTTTTTTCAGAGATAAAGAAGAATATAATGTTCTTGCTTTTACTGCTACTCAAATTCCGAATATAGATGGGAGGCTGTATCCACCGGAATTGGCTGGCAAATTATATCCTAAAGGCATTCCAATTTATCAGGAATCAGAATTAACTGATCTGATTAAAAAGTTAGACATACAACAAGTTATTTTTGCATATAGTGATGTTCCTTATAACTATGTAATGTCTAAAGCATCTATCGTAAATGCCGCAGGCGTATCCTTCAGATTGCTCGGCGCTGCTGAAACACAAGTTAAAAGTACCAAACCTGTGATCGCAATTATTGCTGTTAGAACAGGAAGCGGTAAATCACAAACATCAAGAAAAATTGTTGAACTACTAAGAGCAGCCGGTAAAAAAGTTGTCGCTATCAGACATCCGATGCCTTATGGAGATTTAGTTAGACAAAAAGTTCAACGCTTCGGTTCACTCGAAGATTTAAAATTACATGATTGCACTATCGAAGAAATTGAAGAATACGAACCGCACATAGTAAGTGGCGGAGTTATTTATGCCGGTGTAGATTATGAAGCAATTCTAAGACAAGCAGAACAAGAAGCTGATATTATAATATGGGATGGTGGTAATAATGATTTCCCATTCTATGTCGCTGACCTTACATTTACAGTTGTTGATCCGCTTCGTCCGGGGAATGAATTAACTTATTATCCTGGTAATACTTCATTAAGGCTTGCTGATGTTGCTGTTATAAATAAAATTGATTCAGCTACTCCTGAAAATATTGCAAAAGTTAGGAAGAGCATTCGACAAGAAAATCCTAAAGCAAAAATTATAGAAGCAGCTTCTCCGATTAAAGTTGATAATCCTGAAATCATCGATGGTAAAAGAGTTTTAGTTGTTGAAGATGGTCCAACTTTAACGCATGGAGAAATGGAATATGGTGCAGGTATGGTTGCAGCTTGGATGTATGGTGCTTCGGAAATTATTGATCCGAGACCTTACACCGTTGGTACAATTACTGAAACATTTATTAAGTATCCTAAAATTGGGACTTTATTACCTGCAATGGGTTATGGTGATCAACAAATGAAAGATCTTGAAGAAACAATCAACAATACTGATTGTGATGCAGTAATTATCGGTACCCCGATTGATCTTTCCAGATTAATAAAAATTAATAAACCATGTACTCGCGTAGGTTATGACCTACAAGAGATTGGTGCCTTTACCGTAGAAAAAGTTTTGCGAGATAAAGGTCTTTTATGAAAAAATTGGCTGTGATTGCCCTCGGAGGAAATGCTCTCCTCAGGGGCAATCAGACCGGTACAATCAGCGAACAGGAATCAAATACTTACGAAACTTGTTCGTACCTTGTCGAACTTATCAAAAAAAAATGTAATATCGTAATTACTCATGGTAACGGTCCGCAGGTTGGTAATATTCTATTAAGGAATGAAGCCGGTTACGATAACTATAAAATACCCAAAATGCCCCTCGATATTTGTGTCGCTGATTCACAAGGAGGCATTGGATATATGATACAGCAGCAGTTGACTAATGTTTTGAATAAACTTCAAATTAAAAAAAACATTTTAACATTAATCACTGAAGTTGTTGTTGATAAAAATGATCCCGCCTTTAAAAACCCAACCAAGCCGATTGGTAAGTATTTCTTAAAAGAAGAAGCTGAATTACTATCAAGAGCAAACAATTGGGAGTTTCGTGAAGATCCTCGTAAACGCGGGTGGAGGCGGGTAGTCCCTTCTCCAAAACCAATGCAGATTATGAATACCGAAATTATCAAACAGTTAGTTTCAAAGGGAAATATCATTATTGCAGTCGGTGGTGGTGGGATTCCTGTAATGTGGAAACAACCTGATTTTCTAGAAGGTATTGATGCAGTTATTGACAAAGATTTAGCCTCCGCAAGGTTAGCTATCGATATTGGTGCTGACGAATTTTATATACTTACCGATATTCCTAAAGTATGTATCAATTTTCAAAAACCAAATCAGAAATCTTTAGATAAACTTACTATAAGACAAGCGAGGAAATATCTTAAAGCCGGTGAATTCGCAGCCGGAAGTATGGGTCCCAAAATAGAAGCCGGAATTCAATTTACTAATGCAACTAAAAAAACAACAATTATAACAGAAGCATCAGAATTATCGAAACCTGATGCCGGAACAAAAATTATTTATTCATAGGAAATATTATGGCAATACGAATGAATGGAAAAAGTCTTCTATCTATTAATGATTTGTCGGAAGAAGAAATATGGCAAATATTTGATCTAAGTAAAACCTTAAAACAAAAATTGTATGCAGGTGAAGAACATCATTATCTTAAGGGTAAAACGCTTGGAATGATATTCTCAAAACCATCTACAAGAACCCGTGTCTCGTTTGAAGTTGGTATTTATCAACTTGGCGGGATAGGCTTCTATTATGGTCCAAATGATCTTCAATTGAAAAAGAGTGAAAATATTTCTGATACTGCAAAAGTGTTATCACGTTATCATAGCGGTATTATGATTAGAACTTTCGCACATCAAGATGTAGTTGATTTGGCTACTTATGGTTCAATTCCTGTTATAAATGGTTTGACTGATCTTCTGCACCCTTGCCAAGTTCTTACAGATCTTTTCACTATCTACGAAAAGAAAAGAACACTTAAAGGATTGAAGCTTGCTTATCTCGGTGATGGCAACAATATGGCGCACAGTCTTTTACACGGTTGTTCAAAAGTTGGAATGGATATTTCAATTGCTTCTCCTTCTGGATTTAAACCTTTACCTGAAATTGTTAATAATGCTAATCGTAATGCTGCAATAAGCGGAAGTAAAATTGAAATAATCGAAGATCCGTTTACAGCGGTTAAAGATGCAGACATTATTTATACTGATGTATGGGCAAGTATGGGACAAGAAAAAGAAGCTGAAGAAAGAAAATTTTTATTCAAAGATTTTCAAGTTAACAGTAAACTTGTTGCTGAAGCAAAATCAGATTACTTATTTATGCACTGTTTAC
>Ga0351881_1127_pt1 | contig 17456 bp, 12 predicted proteins | sample BONcelFGM3001E15_FD_206769 | JGI IMG/M metagenome (GOLD analysis project Ga0351881, IMG submission 206769) | Enriched cells from coal bed in the Powder River Basin, Montana, United States - BONCAT cells FGM rep3 HSBNCT.FGM.300.1.E15 ...
GGTATTGAATTATTAAAATCTTGCGAAGAACTTAAAAAAGATGATTATTTTAATATTATTCAATACTACTTACGAGAAAAGTTCCCTGCAGTTGCTTTGTACGAAAAAAAACAAAATGCAACTATTGCATTAACAAGAAGTTTAGCCATTGTTTTTTTCATTAATATAATATTTTATCATTTAGTCCTTTTTATAAAAGTAAATAATTATGTATTCAGTTGGGAAGTTACATTGTGGTTGATATGTTGTGCGATATTTTCTTATGTGTTTTATAAAAGGTTTCAGCTTGATAAGAAATATCACGCTATGTTTATTTTTGAAACGTTTAGTGGAACAGATAAATTATTTGGTTGATAAATAAAAAAAATGTATAACACGCAACTGCCAATGAACTCATTCCAACCGAGGGATGAGATTGAAGCCAAGAGATAATGCTTGTTCGAAGAGATGGATACCATACTCCACATATTCAACACCTTTAGTCATTACGTCGTAATAGCAAACTGCTGCTTTTCTCGCAGTTGCTTTCATTGTAGTTAATTTTAATTTCTCGTGAATCTTTTACAAATTCTGTGTAAACGGTATATCAGTATCAAAAGAACTGATTTAAAGAGTAGTTAAAAAATAGGGAATCTTTCTTTTATTCAATTTACTTCTCTAAAAAATCCGCAATTATTTTCGCACTTCTTTCAAGTTCACAGCCGGGGGCGAGATGTCCGCAATTGTTTTCCAAAATAGTTATTTCACAATTCATGAGTTTTGCTATTTCGATTGAGGATTGCGGGTTTATCAATAGATCAGTCTTTGAAACAATAATATGAACATCGGCACTAATTGCTTTGGCTGCTTCTTCCATTGATAAATTGAAATGACGGGTAATATTCTGACTCATCATTGCTTTAAGTTGTGCATAGTAGTTTGCAATTGTAAAAGTTTTCGATACATCTCTAAACATCGACTTAATGTAATTTGCCGAACTATCGTAAGGAATTAAACTATTTACTTTTGCCGGAGTTCTTCCGAATGATGCGGTAAATAGATTTATTGCGGCTGCAATTTCTCTATCCGGAGTTCCGTATTTCCTTCCCGATTCTATAATCTGTTTTTGTAGATTCATCAAAACAAGATCGTAGGTAGAAAGTTTGGGCGTGCTTACATAAGGGATAGCTTTTTTCATAAAGTTCGGATAAGTCACCAACCATTCGAAAACCTGCATACTTCCCATTGAGCCGCCAATTATGGCATGAACGCGGGATATGCCAAGTTGTTTCATTAATTTCATTTGTGAGTTAACCATATCACGAATGGTAATATCCGGAAATTCACCCTCGTAATTGGAAGGGGAAGTTGATATTCCGTTGCTGAGAGCATCAATTGTAATAACAAAATATTTTGTAGAATCGATAAAGCTGTTTTTCCCCAATAATTTTCCAAGCTGTTCGGAAGTCCCTCCAAACCATGATAAATAAAGGAGAATATTTGATGAATCAGAATTAACACTTCCGAAAGTTCTATATCCAACCGAACAATGTTTCAGTTTGTTTCCACTCTCAAGTGTTAAGTCGCCGATATTTTTGAATAGTTGTTGTGAATTTACTTCGGTTATTACCGTGAAGAGAAAAATGAAAAAGAATACCAATTTTAATTTCATTGATTTAATACCTCTCATGATTAAAAATATTTCTTTCTACCGAAAAACTATTACACACACCGATAATTTCACCCGGTATGGTAGAAGAAATAATACTGTTTCCGGTATTAATTAAAACAATTAAAGTGATTTTCCATCCTATTAAATGGATTATCTCTGAAATTGCCGGGACCTGATTTCCTAAAACTCTTTTTTATGTTACAGTGCGAAAGGTAATAATTTTTGTTGATTAGACAAGCAGCTTAATAAAAACTAAATTTATTCGACAATGTAATAAGAAAGGAAACTTTTAAAACTGATAGTTTGTTGTAAGTAAAAAACGGCGGGATTATTTAACACTGCTTTTTTAACGGTAAAAGTTTATTTTAGAAGCAATAATAATGGAATTTATGAATATGTTTGATTATATGGTTGAAATAGAACTTCCCATCGATATGGGGGAAGAGTTTGTTTCGAAAATTCCTCATCAGAGGGTGGCAGTGGATAGGCTTGTTCAGCTGGGAAAGATACGTGCATATTCACTTGCATTGGATAGGCGCAAATTATGGATTGTTGCTTCGGCAGAATCTGAAGAACAGATAGCTGATTTAATAAGTCAATTCCCAATTTATGATTATATCCAGTTTGATATATTTAAACTGAATTTCCACAATGTGGCAAAAATTGGATTCCCTCAGGTTTCTTTAAATTGACTTTTGTCAATACGCTTTGAACCGGTTATTCGGGCAAATTACCTTTCACTCGCTCATATCAAAATTTAATAATCTTAGTTAAAAAGAATTTTTAGTTGATGTATCCATTTATTTTTCTGATAATAAAGTAACTAAACTTCATTAATCTAAGACACTTATTATAACTGTTGACTATACAAAAAGTTATTTTACAAACAACATTTTTTTCACTGAAATAAATTTTCCATAAGACGATTTAGCTTCAAGTTTATAAAGGTAGACTCCGCTTGATAAATATGAGTTAGAAAACTCTATTGAGTATTCTCCTTTATTTAAAACCTTATCGACAATAGTGGCAACTTCATTTCCCAACAAATCAAATACTTTTAATTTAACCTGGCTAACAGCAGGAATTGAATATTTTATTCTTGTTGAAGGGTTAAATGGATTCGGATAATTTTGTTCTAATGCAAATCCCTTCAGTAAAAAAGAATTTTGATTTTCAACAGAAGTAGAAATGCTGTCTATGTTTATTTTATACATCGAACGCCCATGAGTTCCGATTATAAGCTCATTTGTAACAGGATGAATTTTCATATCATTAATAACAACTGAAGGGAGATCGGTTCCAAGAACATTCCACGATGCTCCACCATTATGAGAATAAAAAACGCCAATATCATTTCCGAGGTATAAATGATTTGGATTAGAATTATCAACTGCAAAAGCATTTACCGGGGCATCAGGTAAATTGCTGCTTATGTTTGTCCATGTTGTACCATAATTGGTAGTTTTATAAACATGAGGCTGTGGGTCGCGCCATTTCAATCCGGAGTAAGTTACATATAATGTACTTTCAGAATTTGGGTCAACAACAACCCGGGTAATCCATCTCATTGGTAAAGATGAATTTGAGATTTTTGTCCAATCTGCACCATTATATTTTGAAATCCAGATATTAGCATCATCTGTCCCTACATAAATAATATTTGAATTCGAAGGGGCAACTGCAATTGTGGTGATTGTTCCTAACCTTAAAGTTCCGTCGCTGTTTGTAAGATTTGTACTGATTGCTGTCCAAGAGGATGCGGAATTAGTAGTTCTATAAAGTTTGTTAGTTCCATAATAAAGAACATTATTATGGTTTGGATCCATAATAACCGGAGTTGACCAATTTGTTGGCTCTGATGTATTTATCCCCTCCATTGCCCAAGAAAAATTAGCTCCTCCGTTTGTTGATTTCCCAAGATTACCAAATTGTGATTCAGCATAAATTATATTTGAATTTGTATAATCGACTGTTACATAAAAACCATCACCACCCAAAATTCTATCCCAATCATCAAGATTTCCGGTGAGGGTTCTTATCGTGTTATTGTCTTGAGTTCCGCCATAAAGTCTATGTGGATTTAGATAATCAAGACCAATTTCATAAAATTGAGTAGCAGGAAGATGAACTGGATCAGACCATGTAACACCCGCATCCGTTGAAATATTAATTCCACCATCGTTGCCGCTCAACAAATAATTTGGATTTGTAGGATGAAATGCCAAAGCATGATGATCAACATGAAGTTGCTGTAGACCGCTATAACCGTATACAATTGGCCAACTCGTTCCACTATTTGTTGAACGCATAAACGCAACATCAAGAGCAAATACAATATTCGGATCCATCGGATGAACTCTGGTTTGACCGAAGTACCAGGAGAAGGTGGAGGTTCCTTCAGAAATCCCGGAAGAGGGATCAGCGTTCACCCAGTTAGTCCCTTTATTTGTCGTTTTATAAAATCCGGTGTATGTACTTCCATTGTTATACAACGCATAAACGATATTGGAATTGGATAAGCTCATTGCCAAGCCGATTCGCCCGATATTTGTTCCTGTAGGCAATCCGGTTTCTGCCCCAAGTTTTTGCCAGGTTGTACCACCATCGGAACTTATGAATATTCCGCTTGAAGCACCATAAAGTCTTGAAGTTAGCGGGCGTCTTACACGTTCCCACATTGCTGCCATTAAAAAGTTTGAGTTGTTTGGATCCATTACTAAATCAATTGCACCTGTTGAATCAGAGATGAATAATGATTTAGACCAGGTGTCACCACCGTCGCTGCTTTTATAAACTCCTCTTTCCGGATTTGGACTGAAGTATGAACCAACAGCAGCAACGTAAATATTCTGAGGATTTGTATGATCAACAATAATTCTTCCAATTGAAACAGTTTGTTCCAATCCTTTCAATGTCCATGTATTACCGGCATCAGTTGATTTATATATTCCTTCTCCGGGGAAATTATTATGTCCGCCATTAGCTTCACCTGTACCTACATAAATATTATTCGGGTTAACTGGATCAACAGCAATATCTCCTATATTAATATTCGGGGATGAATCAAAAATTGGAAACCATGTTAGCCCCATATCAGTGGATTTAAAAACACCTCCGGTTGATGCACCGGCATAAACTATATTCGGATTCAATGGGTTAAATTCTATATCAACAACTCTTCCCCCAATGTTAATTGGTCCGGCAAATTGCCAGGTGGGAATTGATTTCCCTTTGGCCAGATAATTGGCTGTTTGCTGGTTCAGCATTAATTTTTTTTGTTCGAAAGCAAGTCTATAGGCATCTTCATCATACTGATAATGCGGGAAAACTCTCTGTACCCAACTCCATTCAGATGGACGTTGGTCGGGACCTTTAACCTTTTTCTTAATACGATTATATATAGAATCTGTTTTAATTGGGTCAATAGTATTTATCAGAAAACCGAGTGATACAACAATAATTGATGCTAATAGAAGGCTGAAAAATTTTAGTTTCATTGAAGGACCCGATCTCTTTCTTAAAAGAAATGTATTTTTGTGAATAGAAAAGTAGCGAATGAAAACATCATATTCACTACCTTTATAAAGAATTATAACACTACATTATGATAATTAGTTGTATTAATCACCATTGCGATGTGTGCGGAATTTTCTATCGAAATGAATGTCGATATACAATAGACTTTTTATTTAAGTAGAATAAGTTTTTTTGTTTCACTGAATGATTCAGTTTGCAATCGATAAAAATATACACCGCTTGAAAAAGCATTTGCATTCCACAATTTACTATACGTGCCGGGTTGAAGCTCTTCTTCAAATAGAGTAGCTACTTCGGTTCCCAATGAATTGAAAATTTTAAGTGTTGCAAAAGTTTTGTTGGGAATGCTAAAAGAGATTGTTGTTATAGGATTAAATGGGTTCGGATAGTTCTGGTTTAGGTTAAAATGTTTAATGCTTATAGGTTCAGATTCGATATTTGTTGTCGGATCATTTGGCGTTCCACGAGTTATTTGATTTAGTGTTTTCCAATCACTTCCGTCAGGGAACCTTCCATACGATTGATCAGCGGTGTGTGCAAGGTAGGAGACGGTGTCGATGATTGCTCCGGAAGCATTCTCAAACCAGACAGTTTCACCTGAATTAGAAAGTCCAAAAGCACTTGCCGAACCATCTTCTGTAATGATCACAAAAAATCCTTTAGAAGGAATTATCGAACCTGCAGGAAATTCTTTTTTCGGTTTACTTCCTGTTTGTCCACCGCCATCATAGATTTTATATCCGCTTATATCAACATCAGAGTCAGATGAGTTATAAATTTCAATCCAATCAGGATTTACTGTTGTACCGCGGGCATAAATTTCGTTCATCATGATTTCACTACTATTGCTAATAGCGTTTAACGAATAGAATTCATATTCGGCTCTTACCGGAGAAAACATTCCAACATTATTGTTCTCAGCATAAATGTAATATTGAATCGAATTACCACTCACATTTATTGAAGCACCAAAAATATTATCATTAGGATCACCATCACCATTCGTACCGTCATCATACATTTGAATCTTAGTAAACTTTTGAGTTTTGCTGAAGCGGTATCCCAAATAAACGAAATTTGTATTAGTAACATTGGCAGTAATAAAGATAGTTGTATTTACAATAGGAGTTGTATCGCTCGAAGTAACGTTAGTAATAACAGGTTTAGTATTTGTAAAATCAGGCAAAGCGGATAAATAGGTAATTCTACCCGACATTAAATTAGTGATTCCTGGAGCTGCATCCATTCCAATACCAACATCGGTTGTAAGATTGTTTTGATATTGTGCGTAACTATAAAATTTATTTGGATCAGATTGGACGGCAGAATTGATAACGGGCTGAATCGTTTGAGCAGTTGTAAAGTAGCTATTGTTTGAAAAATTCTCAGTTAATAATGTATGAAGTTTTGCTAAATACATTTTTTTATAGGATGGTATAGCCAAAAGTTTTTGAATTAAAGGCCAATTAGAATCGCCCGAATGTAGTAAATGTGTCATCTGCATTTTAGCGGTTGTGCTTGGAAGATTAATTGTTCCCGTTGAACTGAATTTTCCAAACGATTCATTCAGATCCCAAATAATAGGATTAAACCTGCCCGTATTATCTTTATAAAGATAATAGTTCTGTGCAAAGCCACCTGAATAGCTATCCAAATTGACTAAGATGTTATTAAAAGCTAACATCCACAAAGCCCGGTCAACATCTAAAATATTTTCTATATTAGTAACATTATTATTAAGAGTGTAGGTCAAGTCAATCAAGTCAACCCAGCCATAATCTGATTTCATTTCATAAGCGGTGGAATAGTTTGCACTATCTGTCCCTAAAAATAAAAGATTCGGGCGGGCAGTATTTCCACCGGGACCGGCGCCACCAATCGGGTTGCACTTAAAGAAGGCGTTTGTTTTCGAATAAAAATTTTGGTTGATAAAGGTTTTTCCGATAGATTCAGAGTTGACATATAATCCGAGCAAAGTTCCGTTAACATAAACATTAGCGTAGTTAGACAATGGAGCAATCATGTATTTGCGCAAAATAGAATATGAAAGAACTTCACGTAAAAAGGAAGGATCTTTAGCAACGTTACTCAACTTAATATCTTTGTAACCCTGATAGTCTTGCTCTTTATAGGTATCTAATTCAATATGGAAAGGATTTTTTATATAATTAGGATTATAAGTGCTGTTCCCTTTATATTTTACACCGACGGTATCAAATATAACTCCATTGATGGCAACTGATTTTGCCATAATATAACCATCACTACCGGCTTTTGATGTGTCCAGCATAAAATCCCAATTACTCTGTTCAAAAGTTATGTGAATAGTTTGGATAGTATTAATATCATAAAACGACTGAGAGTAAGAAATTTTTGCGAATACAATAATAGTCGCTATCAAAGAAACTAAAACACAAGATGTTTTTTTCATCGCTATCCTTTTGGTTGAGTTTGATCTTCTGAGTGTGTAAATATACAATCCAATCAGTAATAATTAAAGTTTCACATTTATGAAAATTGGTAAATTATTGATAGAACAAGATGTGCCGGGTTATATCTCTAATTAAAAAAATAATCAATTATATGACTCATAGACAAATAAATCATTAAATCGGTTTAAAATAACAAACAGCGTCATTGAAAATAGTGGTAATCGGGTAAATCAGATTTATTCCTTAGTCCTTCCCTGATTTATAAATTTATTTGATTTGAGTGGAACGTATTCGATGAAATTTCATAAAGGGATATTCTGCCTCTCTTGACTTTTTGTTCAAGAAAAATGAAAGCGTTCTTTATCCGATTGTAATACCTTTGATGCGATTATTAATATTGTCGTTGAATATTTCAAGATACCTCGGTTAGGGGGAGAAATTTTATTTTTATTTAGCTTCATTTTTTAATATTTTTAGGTTCAAATTTAAGGAGAATAAAGAAATGGCAAAACAGCAGAGCTTTTCAGATAAAGCTAAAGGCAAAAAAAGAGATACCAGTGTGAATGTTAAGGTTATCAAAACCATGAAAACCGGTAAAGGAAATTTTAAGTTCAATGAAAAATTTGTGAAACTTGACGATATAAGTAAAGTCACTGACATTAAATGATTTCCGTCGAAATTAAAAGAAGCGGTTTAACCGCTTTTTTTATTTTAAATCGTCACCAAATTCATTCCGATAAATAATTTATTTTTCTATAACAATAATAAGAAATGCAGGGATGATGAAAGAATTTGTTGGGCCTATTTTTTTTATGACGCTAACCTAACATGACTTTATTTGAGGTGAATGACTCTTAAAATTGCTCCGCAATTTATGAAGCAATCTTCAAGGTCATACTAACATCAAAATTTCGGCAAAATATCGGAACTTCAATCTTGACTTTTAATACCATTCAAAAGTTCTGTAAACAACACATTTACCAAAAAAGTATTTCTTGAAAATTCTTGGAATAAAGACGGACATCTCTTAATTTTACTCAAAGCATTGAGTAAAACATTATGAATTACAAAAGACAGCACCTTCATGTCCTAAAAACAAGGATAAATGAGCCAAGAAAGAGGATTCAAGTTATTCTTGGACCGAGACAAGTTGGTAAAACAACAATAGTAAACCAGCTTCTTACCGAGATCAACATTCCGTTTCATTTCATTTCCGCAGATAACCAGTCCGGCTCAAATTCAATTTGGGTCGAGCAGCAATGGGAAGTTGCACGAATCAAATTAAAAACTTCAGGTTCATCACAATTTCTGCTCATCTTTGATGAGATTCAAAAAATTGATGATTGGAGTAATGCTGTTAAATTGAATTGGGATAAAGACACTAACGAAAACGTAAATATAAAAGTGATATTGCTCGGTTCATCAACGCTATTGATTCAAAAAGGATTGAGCGAGTCATTAGCCGGAAGATTTGAATTGTTGAAAATGTATCACTGGTCGTTAACTGAAATGCAGTCTGCTTTTGGTATCAGTGAAGAACAATATGTCTGGTTTGGCGGCTATCCCGGATCTGTTGATTTGATAAAAGACGAGATGAGATGGAAAGATTATATCAGACATTCATTAATTGAAACAACCATATCAAAAGATATTCTTCTTCAGACGCGGATAGATAAGCCTTCTTTGCTTAAAAACCTTTTTGAGATCGGGTGCAGTTATTCCGGACAAATTCTGTCTTATACAAAAATACTTGGTCAACTACAGGATGCCGGGAATACTACTACTTTATCACATTATTTGCATCTATTATCAAATGCCGGTCTCTTAGCGGGAATAGAAAAATATAGCCCGGATATTGTCCGGCAAAGAGCATCAAGTCCTAAGTTCCAGGTTTATAACTCGGCTTTAATAAGTTCACTCTCATCTCTAACTTTTGAAGAAGTAATTTTGAAACCTGAAAAATGGGGGAGAGTCGTTGAATCGGCAGTGGGAGCGCATTTATTAAATTATTCAATTACTGAGGGATATGATATTTTTTATTGGCGTCAAAATAATCACGAAATAGATTTCGTATTAAAATACCATGAAAAAGTTGTTGGAATAGAAGTAAAAAGCAAGTCAACAACCTCAATTAAAGGAGCAGAAATTTTTAAGAATCAATTCCATCCGCAAAAAATTCTGTTGGTCGGTTCTTCCGGATTAGATTGGAAAGAATTTTTAAAAATGAATCCGACCGCAATAGTTGATTAAGACTATTCTTTATTCATAAGCGACCTCGAAGGTCAACTTCCAATTTTCAACCTTGATCTTCGAGGAAATATTAATACCTAAACTTCTAAAAAATACCAGGGAAAGTGGTTCAAGTTGTTTATTATTATAATGAATTTAATTCTGATCAGAAAAATTTTGCTTGGACGCATCGTAGGAAACTCAATCCCATTACAATTGCGACGAATTAAAACTTGAGCTATATGAAAAGGAGATTCAGATTTGAATCTACAATAGTCTCGCTCTAAAATTCCGGTATATATTTCTTTTACAGAAAGAGGTCCGCCGCATCTTTAAGAACTTTAACCACGGCTTTCTTTATAGTTAATTTTTTCATTTAAGAAGTCGCTTAAAGTTCATTAGATGTGTTGAATCTATTTTCCCCTCATCTAAATAATTTAATGCATACAAGAATATGTTTTTTATTCTGCTTCTGCCTGCACCCGAAGGACTGAAGAAATCATCGGAAAAATCAACTGATTCTGAAAAGGATAACTTGCTTTCGAAAAATTTTTCACTTACGTCTTTATTTTTAAATTCTTTTTTAAGTATAGTCCTTAAAACATCAAATAACGCTTGAATACCGACCGTCTTAAAAATATACGACTTCTCTTTTGCTGTACTAAAAAGCAATTTATCAGCAGCCATAAAGAAATTTTTAACTATAGTAAAAACTAGTAAATCATTTGAATCAAGGTAGATTTGTCTCAAAGGAGCCCCGTCATTAGCTAACATCTTTCTTTGTCGTTTTTCAACTTGAGATTGGTGCATTAAATCTTTATCCTTTTTGGGATTTGAAGATATTAATCTCAAAATTCCATCTACAATTGTTGCTGTGGATACAGCCCAATTTAATTCTTTTGATCTTTTATTAAACAGAATTTTATCGTTTTGAGGTGCTAAAATTATATGATTAAAAAAAGGCGTTGTCTCTTTATTATCAAGATTAAGTTTACGAGTTAAATAAACCGCTAGTTTATCCGGTGACCATGAATATGCTGGTTCATCCTCTACATTAAATCCAAATTGTTCATATGCTAAACTTTTGTCTACTTTTTGCTGATTAAAATTGATTGTAGCAAATAGGAAGGCTTGGTATGGATTAGGCAGATCAAAATAAATTGAACATAACAGTTCCATGTCTTGGTATTCTTTGTCTACTAATTCAAAACTTCTTAAACGATGTTGACCATCAACAATTGAAGACAAGGGTGCTGCGGTTGGTATTACTATTTTATAAATGTCAGTATTAGAGGTTTCCCTTAATTTCCAGCTTATTTTGTGATCTTTACAGATAAACCCTTTTTCGTCATAATTTGCAGCAAGAATTATGGAATTAGGGAACGCTGCTTCTACCGTTTTTATATAATTTGCTATCTCTTTTAAACGTTTATCTTTTAATAGCCGTTGACTTCCTTTCTGTTGCCCCTTTTCATCGATAAACCTTAAAGGGTCTGAAAATGAAATTTCAAGTAAATCTTTAGCTTTTATTTTAGTAATAAAAAATTCGCCGAATGGTTGATTAACCCTAATTGCATGAAGTGTCAGGAAAGAAGTTTCCATAAGTTTTATATACGATAATTATTTATAGAACCAGGTAAATTTTTATAAGGATCGCCACCAGTTGCACTATCTGGTTTTATTTTTGATGTTAATTTTTCATTATCCGCATTTGCTAACCACCAAATATACCATGCAAGAAGTGTCCCGCTAAAAGAGAAAAAATATGCTGAAATTCCTGTTAAAAGATTTGAAAATACTAGAAGTACTATCCCCATAAATCCAGCAATTAATGAATAAACATAAATTATTCTTGGCTGTTTCCATTTTTCAGATAAATTAATATCCAAAACACCTACTGCCATTAATGTCATAAAATATGTCGCAATACTTGATGGGATTTTGTTTAGGGATTTGACGTACCCCCATTCTGTAAGAATTGTATAAGTCACACCGAGGGAACCAGTTAATACTATCGCTAAAAAGAAATAACCTAAAAACTCAGGGTGATTAAACGGTGACTTAGTTTTATCTTTTATATCAAACCAAAAGAATTGCCATTTTGTTTTATCCATAAGAATACTGTTGTTTATTTACATAATGAAATATTAATTGTTTTTTCACTATAATTAGATATAGCATCACCTTGTTTTAATGAGCTTATTACTTTTATAATTTTTTTTGATTGCTCAGTGCTCATACCAAAAACCTGTTGCAGAAATTTCGCAGATGAAGGATTGCAATTAAGTACATATACAAACTCTAATAATTCGAGAAAATTAAACTCAGCCTGGTCATAATCATCTGGCGATTGAGATAGTAAAATAACAGAAGCCCCCTTTGATCGTATTTCTCTTATCAAATCCTCAAGAATTTTGACTCGCTTTTTATTGTTAAGAAAATGATGAGCTTCGTCAATAACTATAACTGTTCTCATCTCACGCGCTTTCGACTTCGGGTTTACTTTACTATCAGGCATCAACATTAATTGTTTATATAACTCATTCAAAACAAAGTAAACGCACAAATCTTTTAACGCCGGTAATTCGTGAATGTCAATTACCAATGTTTTATTTATTAAAGAATCCCATTCCTCTTGGTCTCTAGAGACAAAAAGATTATGTTCTGTCAAAGGTCTGAATACAGAGGTTAAAGAATCGGGTCGTTCGTTAATTTGCTCTAATTCCTCTCTGATACAAAAGAAATCCGGGAATGGTTTTTCAGTATGCATAAGTTTTTCATAAGAACTAACTATAGCATCGTATAAATTTTGTTCTTGTACCTTACCAATATTCGCCTCAACATCTTTGACTATTCTGACAACTCTTTCAGCAGCAAAGCGCATTTCCTGGTAAGATTTTTTTTTGAGTTTAAAGATATTCAATGGCAAGGGTGTTTTTGCCATGTTAATAAGTTGCGCCTTAGAAGAACTTACAAACTCTTTATCATTTGCTATATCACCTTTAGCATAATCGAAAATTATAAAATTTGTTTTGTAGTTAGTGTTTCTTCTTAATTCCTTTAACAAATATTTGATAAAATACGTTTTTCCGCTACCGGGTTTACCGATAATCCCCATATAATTATTGTTATGTTCATCGGTCTTGTTAAAATTAATAAATACTGGTTCGTTTGAATCTTTCTCAACACCAACCCGCAGCTTTATTATGTCTTCATAACCCTCAACAACTTCAATAGGTTTTTCAACTTCATTTGGTAGAGGTTTATTAATATCCATCATACCTTTTTTTGCTAAATGAGCAAGGTAATCAAAACCACTGAATTTCCGTGTTTCATTGTCAATCACCTCTAAACCATGTTCGATGTGCTTAACTAAAAAGATTTCATATTCATCATCTGATAATTTTTTATTATAAAACTGATTAAATATGGCTTTGAATATCAGCCCTTCTTTCTGAACTAATGTTGCAACATCAATTTCTTTTCTTTTGCCAGATACATCTTCTGACAATGTATCTGTTATATTGAATCTATTACCTATTTGGAGTGACCTTGACAACGCAATTCGAAGTGTCCAAAGATCATCTTTCTTATCAAGGTTTAATCTTGATTTTACACGATACATTTGATCGGTTGCATTTGGTGATAATTTTAAACGTTTAGCCATAGTATTTACTCAAAATATCCTTCAACTATTTGTGAAGTTTCGTTCGCTTTGTCTTTGCGGATTAAAAAAGTTTTGGCGATATAAGGTTTTATCCCTTCAAGGTCCTGACCAACTATTTCAGTATTGGTTGAGAGAAGAATAACTTGATGACCCGCATTAGGGAAATAATTAGCAACAATATGGTTGCGATGGATTGAATCTAACCGTCCAAGAGGCGTGTCAATGACAATAGGCAAATCCCTATCTGCAATTTGAGATAGTGCCCAAATTAATGATATGGCGAGCAATTCCTTTTCACCAGCAGATAATTTGGTTTTATCAATAGGTCTACTCTCCCCATCAAACAAGTCTATTGTAAATTGATTATCCGGATTAATTTTTATGTCCTTTATTTGGTCTTTTTTTCGGGCTAATTTCGTCCACATCTTCAGTGTATACTCTTGAAGTTGATTTACTTTCGTCACTCTTAATTCATGCGAAAAGTCTTCAAGAGCCTCCTTCATTTTTCTACAATACTCCATCTGCTTTTGCATCTTTGTTGTACTTGCAGCCTTAGATTCCAATTCGGTTCTTTGTCGTTTTTTACTTTCCAAATCATCTTCAAACCTATAATAATCAGCATCCAGTCTCACTATTTCTTCTTTTAGCGTTTCTCTTTTTTGGTTTAATGAACCTCTTTTTTCATATAAAATTCTTGCCTCTGAATCGGAAGTTTTTCTTGAGGTTTGAGCGATATCTTTTAATTTGGGTTCGATTTCTTGTAGGCGGCTAACCTGTGTATTTAAAGATTTAATTACATCAAAACTTTTTCTTATTTGAGAAGTAATTTGTTGAATCTCGTTCTTTGACAAATCGTGTAATACATTAATTCCTCTTAAATCTTCAGGAATTTCAGATAAGGTTTCCTTTAGAATATTTAAGAGTTTATCTGAATAAAATTTTTGCTGGTTTATAGTCAACGGGGGAATTGATTCCTGTCCATCAAACAAATAATTAGTAATGGTAGATATTTTAGGTTCTAACGCAGATTGCGAAGCACTATAGTTGATTAATCTCTCTTCTTTTTCTATTTGTTCAATAATTTTTTGGCAAATTGGTGCAGTAATTGCGAAGGGTATATCTTCTTGTAATGTCTCAACTATTTTCCCTTCCAAAATAATTTTTTCTTGATTTAATTCATCTTTTAATTTGTCATGTTCATCAACAGTTTCAGCGGATACTCTGGTTATTCTTTTTGTTTCCCTATCAATGTCAGCAATATCTCTTTCGATCGAATTAATTTCACTTTTTTTATTCTCTTTTGTCTAAGTCGTAATTGTCAATTGCCTCTCAATCTCAGCTACATCAGCATCAATATCTTTTATTCGCTTAATAAGTTCAGAGGTCTCATTAAATTCTCCAAGAATTTTTCGTCTTGTTACATCTAAATCTTCCTGTAATTTTCTATAAAGAGTTATACCTAATACTTTCTCTAAAGATTCAGCAAATTCTTTGTCTTCGTCTTTAACAAAATCTTGTATTTTTTCTCCATCAAAGAAGAAAAACTGGGAAGTATCATAAGGTATTAACTCTTCCAAGAAATCGTCCCACCCTTCTTTTGAAACATAAGGGAATGGCAATTCGCCAGTATCGAGTAATAATATCTCTAAATTTTCTTTTATTGTCTTATCGAGAGGGTTTATGCTCCATGAGCGGTTAACAGAGATTGTGTGGCGAATTTCCCCCAATTCAATATTTTTCAAGACTACTTCGATGGCTAATTCTGGCTTGACTGTTTTAGTCTTAGCATTGTTATTGGTGAGAGCAATTATATAATTTTCGTAATCTTCTCGCCTTGCCCCCTTTGAAGGCCAAAGGTCTTTGTTCTTTCTCCCATATAAACATAGAAGAAGTGCTTCGAAAATCGTGGTTTTCCCTGTTCCATTCAAACCACCAAAAAGTATGATTCTCTTTTGAGATGATAATTTTTCAGATAGATGATCTACGGAGATCGTTCCTTCAAAACATTTATAGTTGTGAAGGAGAATTTTATCTATTACCATATTCCCACTTATTTATTTTAAGAATTTTGTGATTTTACTCTGCATATCCTTATACAAAGTTCCTCTTCTTAGAAAAGACAGATTTTCTTTCTCAAGTTCCATTAATTCTTTAACGTGAGCAGCGTTGACATTGTGTTTCTTACAAACCTTCTCAAGGATTTCATATTCATCTTGCTTTCTTTTGGTTTGCCCATTTTCAGAAACCATGATTTTTTTTCCTTTAATAGATTGATAAATATCTGCAACGGAATATACCATGTTGCCATCAAAATTCCATTGTATTTGAATAGCCGATAGTTCAGGAAGAGAAATAAATTCCATATCTAATTCTTTCTCAATCAAGAGTAATTTCTCTAATATTTCCATTCTTGTTGTTAATGTAAATGGTCCAAGGCCGTCTTGTCCTGTTCTTCTTTGTTTTTCTCTTTTGGTTTCATCATTACGGATTTCTTTTAACCAATTTCTTAAATCAAACAGAGGTGTCATCCATTCATCACCATTCGAAATCATATTCTGCATCGATTTGTCTTGTTCAACTACCGTACAAACCCAGCATCCAAATCTTGAGTTTCCACAACTAGGGGTTGTATCATCAATAACAAGTGGACAGTCCATTATGTCAGAGGCATTCCTGTAAACATTTAATAATTCTTGATTATCAATTTTCCAGGGGTTTTCATTATTTATTAAATACGCCCAGACCTCTTTGGTACTCAATTCTGCTATTGGCGCAAAAACGTATGCATTAGGTAACGAATGCTTTCTTATTCTTATCCCTTCGAGTTCATATCGTTTCATATTAATTGCACGAGTTACTGACTCTGCCTTTCTAGTTCCTAATACGATAATTGCTTTACCATTCTTATTTACTGTTTGTAAAATATAATCATTGGTAGGGTTTATTTTCATCCTCTCTGTGCACCATCTGAACCATTTATTTGGTGAAGGATATCCTTTACCAATAAGGTTTAACCAAAAAGTATCTTCCAGCTTGGGTGTTACTTTAGTTACATTGAATAATGCTGGATTGTGTTTATACAGATTTTTCTTCCCCTCGTCCTCAATTGCATTTAATTGTCGATTTAAAAATTTAACAATATTTGGGTTTTCAACTAAAGTATCATTTGACAAAACATGAATTTCTTTCTTTCTACTTAATTCAGAGATTTCAGAAATAGCATAAAAGATTAGTTGGAGAATAGCCGTGCTGTCTTTTCCACCAGAAAACCCAATAACCCAAGGTAAATTATCTTCGAAATATTGTTCTTTAATCTCTTTTAATATTTCATTTGTTTTAGCCCGAACGTTCTCCAGAAATTCAGCAGAAGAAATACTTTCAGAAATGCTTGTACTTTGTACTATCATTAATATCTTTCACTAAGTCAGTCAAATTTAAAAACTTTTTTGTAATTGGTTAATAATCTAATTAAAATTTTGGGAATATTCATTTCTGTCTGAAAGAATATTCCCAAATTTGTCAATAGCAAAAAAAAATCAAATGACTGCCATTTTAAAAAACAGGTTGAGGCACAAACTGATATTTCATTTACATAATCTTCTATATACTAACTCCAAATCCTCACTCACAATTTTGGTTTAAAATAAAAGAGGCTGATCTTAAAACCATTTCCGATTACAAGCACCGGTTCCCCTAATGGTTTTAGTATCAGCCTCAAAAAATGTGTAGTTATTTATGCTTCTACGATAGCATCAACCGGACAAACTTCCTGACACGATTTGCAATCATCACATAATTCAGCAACAACATAAGGGTGATCTTCCGAAAGAGGAGGAGTAACAACTCCGTTTATTTCATAATCAATTCCAGCGTTATAAATTGCTGTGGAAGGGCATTCATCTACGCATGCGTTGCAAGCGATACATTCTTCAGTAATAGT
>Ga0351881_1128_pt1 | contig 17453 bp, 16 predicted proteins | sample BONcelFGM3001E15_FD_206769 | JGI IMG/M metagenome (GOLD analysis project Ga0351881, IMG submission 206769) | Enriched cells from coal bed in the Powder River Basin, Montana, United States - BONCAT cells FGM rep3 HSBNCT.FGM.300.1.E15 ...
CGAGCAGCAGACAGGCCCGAAGGCGACCGTCGGAGGTCAGTCGCAGCCGGTTGCAGGCGTGGCAGAAATGATGGCTGATGGGGCTGATGAAACCGATCCGGCCCCGACCTCCAGCGATACGATACAAAAGGGCCGGCCCGTCAATTTTATCTTTTCCCCCGTTTACGATCTCGAGCGGGTAAGCCTGTCGGATGATGTCCGCCACCACATCATTGGACAGATAATGACGGTGATTGTCGGCGCCGGCATGCCCCAGGGGCATCAGTTCAATAAAACGGACCTGATAGGGTTTATCGATGGTATGCGCGGCAAACGCCTGGATCTCATCGTCATTGAATCCTTTAATGGCAACCGTATTGATTTTGATCGGCGCAAACCCCACGCGATCGGCTTCGCGAATGCCCGCGAGCACGGCATTCAGGTCGCCGCCGCGCGTAATGGCGGCGTACTTTGCCTTGTCGAGAGAATCCAGGCTGATATTGATCCGTTTCATGCCCGCCGCAAAAAGATCGCCGGCGAACGGTCTCAGGAGGATGCCGTTTGTCGTGAGGCTGATATCCGCCAGGCCCGGAATCGTTTTAAGGCGGCCGATGAAATCGACCATTCCGCGTCTCACCAGGGGCTCGCCCCCCGTGATGCGCACTTTGGAAACCCCGAGCCGAACGCCGGCCCGAATGACCCTCAATATCTCCTCATATCTCAGGATATCGTTATGACCGATCCGGGAAAGGCCTTCTTTCGGCATGCAGTATTGACAGCGCAGATTGCACCGGTCCGTAACCGAGACCCGGAGGTAGTTGATGTCACGGTTATACTGGTCGATCATACCGCACCGTTATCCCCTTCATAAACCATTGAAAAATGAGCATTGCAAAAAATGCATGGAAATCGGGGGACTTCTAACACAACTTGCCGGTTATGGCAAGCCGTCATCATCGTGGGGAAAACGAGAAATCTCCCTTGACATTGCCGGATTTCTCTAATAGTGAGACCACTCTACATCGAAACGGCATACGGGGCCGCGCAGACCGGACAGGAGAACAGGATGAAAAAGATACCCATCACCAAAACGGGGTTCAATAAACTAAAGAAAGAGCTGGATCATCTTAAGAGCGTTTCGATTCCCCAGAATATCCGGGACATCGAAGAGGCCCGCGCCCATGGGGATATTTCTGAAAACGCCGAATACGCGGCCGCCAAGGAGCGCCAGTCGTTCCTCCACGGCAAGATGCAGGAGCTGGAAAACAATCTGGCATCCTCCCAGATCATCGATCTGAAGGATCTCCACGATGACCGGGTTGTCTTTGGCGCGACGGTCCGCATCGAAGACATCCACACGGGCAAGGAAATCAGATACCAACTGGTCGGCCCTTGCGAGTCGGATATCAATGAGAACAAGATCTCCGTCACCTCTCCGATCGGCAAAGCGTTGATCGGCAAGGTCATCGGGGATGAAGTGACCGTCAGGGCGCCCGGAGGAATCCGGGAATTCCAGATCGTCGATATCCGGATCGAGGAAATGGCATAAAAAAACCAGGCGCCTTCATACGCTGTCCAGCGGAAAGGCCTGGTTTTTGGTTTAGGATCCCTCGTTTTTAAAGATCAGCTCTTTTCGGCCACGTTGAGACGCACTTTCGCCTTGGCCAGCGCGGCTTTGGAAGACTCGCGATCGTCATCCTCCCTGGATGATTTATCCAACCTGGATTCGGCATTCTCCATGGCGCGCCTGGCCCGCTCCTTGTCGATCGCGTCGGATCGCTCCGCCGTTTCCACAAGAACCGTCACCTTGCCGGATGTCACTTCCGCATAGCCCGTGCTGACGGCATAGTGGGTCCGCTTTCCCTCCCGGGTAAAACTCAGTTCTCCGGTCTCGATGCTGGAAAGCAGCGAGGCGTGACCCCTCAAAACGCCGAATTCACCTTCCGTCCCCGGTATGGTAACTTCTTCGACTTGGCCGCTGAAGGCCATTTTTTCGGGAGTGACGATCTCCAAGATCAACTCGTCGGCCATAACCATCCTCCGGCTTACTCTGAAAGCTTTCTGGCTTTTTCGATCACTTCTTCAATGCCGCCAACCATGTAGAAAGCCTGCTCGGGCAGGTCGTCGTGCTTGCCCTCGAGGATTTCCTTGAAACCCCGGACGGTGTCGGGCACGGAGACAAACTTGCCCTCCGTTCCGGTGAACTGCGCGGCCACGAAGAAGGGTTGCGACAGGAATCGCTGGATCTTTCTGGCCCGGCTGACGGTCACCTTGTCTTCTTCGGAAAGCTCGTCCATCCCAAGGATGGCGATGATGTCCTGAAGGTCCTTGTATTTCTGAAGGGTCACCTGCACCTGCCGGGCGACCTGGTAATGTTCGACGCCCAGAACGTTCGGATCGAGAATCCGCGACGTCGAATCCAGCGGGTCGACCGCGGGATAAATGCCGAGTTCGGCGATGGGCCGCGAGAGAACGACGGTCCCGTCAAGATGCGCGAATGTTGTGGCCGGCGCCGGGTCCGTCAAGTCGTCCGCGGGCACATACACGCACTGAACGGCCGTAATGGAGCCTTTGGTGGTAGAGGTGATGCGCTCTTGCAGTTCGCCCAGGTCCGTAGCCAGTGTGGGCTGATAGCCCACCGCCGAGGGCATGCGGCCGAGCAGGGCCGACACCTCGGAACCCGCCTGGGTAAACCGGAAGATGTTATCGACGAACAGAAGCACGTCCTGCCCTTCCACATCGCGGAAATACTCCGCTGCGGCCAGGGCCGTCAGGGCAACCCTCGCCCTCGCTCCGGGCGGTTCGGTCATCTGCCCGTAAATCAGGGCGGCCTGCTTGATGACGCCCGATTCCTTCATTTCAAGGTAAAGGTCGTTGCCTTCACGGGTCCGCTCGCCCACGCCGGCGAACACGGAGATGCCGCCGTGATGCATGGCGATATTGTGGATCATCTCCATCATGACGACGGTCTTGCCCACACCGGCGCCGCCGAACATGCCCATCTTGCCGCCGCGCGGAAACGGGACGAGCAGATCGATGACCTTGACGCCCGTTTCCAGGACGTGCACCGATGTATCCTGCTCCAGGAACGAAGGCGACAATCTGTGGATCGGCATATGATTCTTTGCCGTAATCGCGCCGAGACCATCCACCGGCCTGCCGACCACATTCAGAATCCGGCCGAGGCATTCCTGTCCGACCGGAACCATAATGGGCGAGCCCGTGTCCTTGGCATTCATCCCCCGGACCAGACCATCGGTAATATCCATGGCGATGCAGCGGACCACGTTATCGCCCAGATGCTGCGCCACCTCGACGATGAGGTTATCCGGCTCGTCATTGATCGCCGGGTTGGTGATGGTGATTGCGTTCAGGATGCTGGGAAGCTGTCCTTCCTGAAATGCCACGTCAACGACCGGTCCGATGACCTGTACAACCTTTCCTATATTCATACCCGTCTCCTTACCTTTTTCCTTGTGAGTATTGTATATGCCTCGCTCTTGTCCGGCGGTCTACCCTTTCGCCAGGGCCTCTGTTCCACCGACAATGTCCATCAGTTCTGCGGTAATCGCGGCTTGCCGCGCCTTATTGTATTTCAGGGACAAACTCCCGATCATTTCTTCGCAGTTACGGGTTGCGTTATCCATGGCGGCCATGCGGGCGCCGTTTTCTCCCGCCGACGTTTCCACGAGCGCCCTGAAAATCAGGACACGGACGTACATGGGCAGAAGCCTTTCCAGCAGCACTTCATCGGACGGCTCATAGATATAATCGACGCGCTTGCTCGGATCCACATCCTCTTCCTGTCCGATGGACGGAAGGGGGAAAAGCCTGACGACCGCCGGTCTCTGCACGGATACATTTCTGAATTCGTTGTAAACGAGATACAATTCGTCATATTCTTCCCGGATGAAGGGCGTAATGACATCCTTGGCAATCTGAACGGCCAGAGAAATGTCGAATCTCCCGAACACATCCGCTTTTTCATTGAAAACTGTGATTTTTTTTCTAAAAAAATCGCGACCTTTGCGTCCGACCGGAATCAGGGCAACCTCCTTGCCTTCCGTCACCTTCGACGCGATGAAGCGCTCCGTCGCCTTGATCAGGTTGGTATTGAAGCCGCCGCAGAGCCCCCGGTCGGAAGTCATGCAGATCACCCGGATGCGCTTCGGTTCCCGGACCGCCAGCAGCGGATGCGTATCCGGAGAGACGCGCAACGCCAGACTGCTTAGAACGTCCATGAACTTACCGGCATACGGACGGAAATTTTCCATTCTTGTCTGGGCGGCCTTGAACTTGGAGGCCGCCACCATATTCATGGCCTTGGTGATCTGCTTGGTCTTCGCGACCGCTACGATCTTTCTTTTAATGTCCTTTAGCGCGGCCATTAAAATCTGCTCCCTTTATCCATTATGCGTTTCATGTCAATCCTGTACGGACACCCGCTATTCAGCGATATAAACGGAATCGAACTCGCCGAGCACTTCCTTCATCTTCTTTTCCAGATCCGGACTGATCACCTTCTGGTCGTCGATTTCCTTCATGATCCCGGGGTACTTTGATTTTACGAAATCCAGCAGCTGGGGCTCATAGTTCTTGAGCTTGTCCACGGGGTATTTATCGAGAAACCCTCGGGTTCCGGCAAAGAGGATCGTCACCTGCTCGCCCAGAGACATGGGCTTGAACTGGGGCTGCTTCAAAAGTTCCACCAGGCGCACGCCGCGATCGAGCTGGGCCTGCGTGGCCTTGTCCAGGTCGCTACCGAACTGGGCAAAAGCCGCCAGTTCGCGGTACTGGGCAAGATCCAGCTTCAGGGTTCCGGCGACCTGCTTCATGGCCTTGACCTGGGCGGCCCCACCGACGCGGGACACCGACAGACCGACGTTGATGGCCGGACGAACGCCGGAGAAAAACAGGCTCGGTTCCAGGTAAACCTGACCGTCCGTAATGGAAATAACGTTCGTGGGAATATAGGCGGAGACGTCGACGGCCTGCGTTTCAATAATCGGGAGGGCCGTCAGGGATCCGCTGCCCAGTTCCTTGCTCACGCGCGCCGCACGCTCCAGCAGTCGCGAATGGTTGTAGAAAATATCACCGGGGAACGCTTCACGTCCCGGCGGCCGTCTGAGCAGCAGGGAAATCTGGCGGTAAGCGACGGCCTGTTTGGAAAGGTCGTCATAGATAATCAGGGCGTCCTGGCCCCGGTCACGGAAATACTCGCCGATGCTGCATCCTGCATAGGCCGCAACATACTGCAGCGTCGCCGGATCGCTTGCGCAGGCCGCAACGACGCAGGTATAGGAAAGGGCATCGTGTTTACGCAGATTTTCCACGACCTGGGCCACCGTCGACCGCTTCTGGCCGATGGCGACGTAGATGCATTTCACGCCCGTGTCCTTTTGACGAATGATGGCATCAACGCAAATGGCCGTCTTGCCGATCTGCCGATCGCCGATGACCAGTTCGCGCTGTCCCCGGCCGATGGGCGTCATGGCGTCCACGGCCTTCAATCCCGTGTACATGGGCTGGTTGACGGGCTGACGCTGAATCACCCCCGGGGCGACCATCTCGATGCGTCTGAATTCCGTGGTGTCGATGGGCCCCTTGCCGTCAATCGGGGCGCCGGTCCCATCGATGACGCGGCCCAAAACCGCCTCCCCGACGGGAACCTGGGCAATCTTTCCGGTTCTTTTGACAATGTCGCCTTCCTTGATATGGGTGACTTCCCCTAAGATCGCCACACCGACGTTGTCCGCTTCCAGATTGAGCACCATTCCCAAGATGCCGCCGGGAAACTCCAGGAGTTCCATAGCCATGGCATTCTGCACGCCATAGACCCTCGCGATGCCGTCGCCTACGGACAGGACGGTTCCCGTCTCGCTGATATCCAGCTTCTTTTCATAATCCTTGATCTGCCTGGATATGATTTGACTGATTTCCTCTGCCCTGATTGTATCCATGCGCTATATTTCCTCCCCTAAGAGATTCCTGATGTTATTCAATTGCGTTTTTACGCTGCCGTCATAAAGGGTGTCGCCGACGCGCACGACAATCCCCGCAAGGAGCGACGCATCCTGCTCGATCGTGATGTCGATCTGTTTGCCGGTCAGGTCTTCCATCCCCTTTTTGAGGTGTTCCGACAGCTCGTTCGACAGCGGGAAGGCGGTTTTGACCTGAACACGCTGCTTGTTGAGGGCGGCGTCCATCAACTCGCGATAGCTGGCAACGATATCGGCCAGGATACCGATTCTGCGCTTATCGGCCAGCAGACGCAGAAAATTGGCCGTAACGCCCGCCAGTCCGACCTTTTGCAAGACGTTGTCCACCACGTCGCGTTTTTCACGCTGATCGAAAATGGGATTCGCCAGAAATTCCTTCAGGTTTTCATTGCCGTCAACAATTTCGGAGAAGCTTCGCAGTTCCCGGTAATACTTCTCAAACTGTTTCTCTTCTTCGGCAATCTCAAAAAATGCCCGCGCGTAACGCTTTGCGATGCTGCTACCGATCAATGTTTGCTCACCACCTTATCCAGATAGTCTTTTACCATGGCATCGTGATCTGCCACCGTGATATTTCTTTTCAGGAGCTCTTCCGCCATTTCCACGGAGAGCTTGACGGCCTCGGCGCGCAGCAGGTTGCCGGCCTGCTTGAGTTCCTGATCGAACCGGGCCTGGGTATCTTCTTTCATCTTTTCCGCCATTTTCTTGGCATCCTCGATGATCCGTTCCTTTTCCGCCAAACCCTGCGCCCGGATCATATCGGAGATGGCGGCGATCTCCTCGGTGGCCTTTTCGAGTTTATCCGTATATTCCTTATACTTCTGTTCCGCCTCCTGCTTGGCGAGATCCGCCTGTTCCAGGGACGACTGAATGCCTTCACGCCGACCGACAAAAAACTCCTTGATCTTCTTGGCCAGCATCCAGTAGAGGAAGCCGAACAGGACGACCATATTGATGACGCGCCACGCAAAATCGACCCAGTCGCTGCCATGGCCCTCCTCGCCTCCCCCCGCGGCATAAACATCCGGAACGGTCAGCAAGATCATCGAAATGATCAGCAGGATGGATTGCACCAACCGTCGTTCCTGACGATCCCCTGAAATCATTGGATGCTCCTCCCCAGAACTTTTTCAGCAATATCGAGCGATATTTTTCGGGACTGACTGCGTAAAACAGCTCTCGCCGCGTCAACTTCTCCGTTGACTCTGGCATTGAACTGCTCCATCAACGCGGGAATTTCGCTCCTGACGGCATCGATCGTGCTTTTGGCAAGTTCGGCCCCTTCCTTGACGATGGAGTTCCGCTGCTCCATGGCATTGAGTTTGGCCTGCTGGACCTTCTCTTCGTATTCCGAAAATTTCTGCTCTACATCCTGTTTCAGGCGTTTGACTTCGCCGTCGGCGGCCTCCATGCGATCCTTACGCTCATCCATCACGCCCAGAATCGGCACATAGAGCAGCTTCCTCAAGATGAAAATCAGCAGGACGAAATTCGCCATCTGAATCAGGATGGTGTAATCAAGACTGACCATATCTAAACCTCATTTCAGGCTGACTCAACAAAAAAACCGAGTGAAAAATTATTTTTCACCCGGCCCGATAAAACCTATCTCCAAAGTCCTTTGAAATCTGCGTTGCTGCGGCCTCTGGCTGAGAAACGACATCGACGAATCGTCTGGACTGAAAAATGTTCACGAAAGATCCCGACCCTCTATATTCAAAAATCGTGGGTTCCTAATCATAACTGAAAGGGTCTGTCAAGCATTTTTTGCCGCTTGGAATGACGCGTGACCGCCGGTCAGGCGTCATGGGCAATGAGGCCGGATTTATTCGTCAAGGTTGAAGAAAAAAGCGCCGCATGCTGATGTTCATGAGCAGACCTACGCCGGTCATGAGAACCACCATCGAGGATCCCCCGTAACTGAGAAACGGCAAAGGGATTCCGACAATGGGCAGGATTCCCAGCACCATCCCGATGTTGATGAACGTTTCCCAGAAAATCAGCGACGCAATCCCCACCGCGATCAGGGTTCCGATATAATCTCTTGCATGTAAAGCGATTTTCAGCGCCCACAGAATCAGACTTGTAAAAAGCAGCAACAGCACCATGCCGCCCAGAAATCCCCACTCCTCGGCAAACACGGAAAAGACAAAATCCGTATGTGTTTCCGGCAGAAAGCGGAGCTGCGTCTGCGTCCCCTTCAAGAATCCCTTCCCCGTCAGACCGCCCGATCCGATGGCGATCATCGATTGGATCACATGATACCCTGATCCCAGGGGATCGCCGCCGGGATTGATGAAGGTCAGGATTCGCCCCCTCTGGTAATCCCTGAGAAGAAACCACCCTGTCGGAACAAGCGCCAGACCGAGCAGGGCCGACCAGGCCAGCGATTTCCACTGGACGCCTATAAACAGCACGATGGAACTGAAGATGATAAAGAGCATCATGGCCGTTCCCAGATCCGGTTGCTTGAGAATCAGCAGGAAAGGAACCAGCATGATCAGGAGGGGGAACGCGAGGTCTTTGAGGCGGTAGTGCTCGATGCTGCGGTGATCGTCGAAATATTTTGCCAGGGCGAGAATCAGCGTGAGTTTCATCAGCTCCGAGGGTTGAAAGGAAAACCCCCACAGTAAGATCCAGCGCTGGGACCCCCGCGTGGCGTAGCCGTAAAAGAAGACGATGACCAACAGCAGGATGGAAAGCCCGTAAATGACGTAGGCATAACGGCTGATAAACCGGTAATCGACGCAAAAAGCGGCCGCCATGCACGCAAATCCGATGAGCATCCACTGGAGCTGCTTGAGATAAAGAAATTCCTGCCTGCCGTAAACCTGATTGTACCCCGTGCTGTAGATATTCAAAAGGCCGATCAGGCTGATGCACATCACCACCGCAAACAGCATCCAGTCAAAATTGAGGATTAATCGTCGATCAAATTTCATGACATTTCTAAATCCTGAAAAAATGCAATCCCCGATTGCAACCCGTTCATTCGGTCTCTACGGATGCGCGATGCGGCCATGGGTCCGATGGTCGCTGATCACCATGAGGGGTTTCTTCCCGGGCGACTTCTTTCGCTCGAAATAGGCGTTCAGGACTTTCCCGGCAATCGGCGCCGCAACCACCCCCCCGTTCCCGGCATTCTCCACCACCACGGCCACGGCAATTTCGGGATCGTCAACCGGTGCGAAGCAGACAAAAAGGGCGTGGTCCCGGTGGCGCGAAGAGATGAATTTCGTCTTTCTCGTTTTTCCGTTGTCCGGCAGTCCGATCACCTGGGCCGTTCCGGTCTTGCCTGCGACATCGGCATCCCGGATCCTTGCTGCGCGCCCCGTTCCGCCTTCTTCGTTAACCACCCCCCAGAGGGCCTTTTTCAGGTGAGCCATGACCTTGGCGCTCAAGGGAACGGTCGCTTTGCTTTTCGGCTCAAAGGTTTCGATCACGCGGCCTTCGACGGTCTCGATCTGCTTGATCAGCCGGGGCTGCCAGATGATGCCGCCGTTGGCCAGGGCGCTGTAGGCCACCGCCAGTTGAAGCGGCGTGACCAGATTGTATCCCTGCCCGATCGAAACAGAAATGGTTTCGCCGACCTGCCAGGGCTCTTTCATGCGTCCTTGTTTCCATTCCCGCGTAGGAATCAGGCCGACTTTTTCACGGTGGAGCGAGATCCCCGTCGGCATCCCCAGACCGAAGCCGCGGGCGTATTCCGCCAACTTGTCCACGCCAAGGAGCTTCCCCACATTGTAGAAATAAACGTCGCAGGACTGAACCAGCGCCCGATGCAGGCTGACCTGGCCATGCCCGCCTTTGTGCCAGCACCGGTATGTCCGGTTCCCCAATTCGTAGAAGCCGTTGCAGAAAAAGGTTGTCTCGGGCGTGATCAGACCTTCCTGCAGGGCCGCCGCCGCGACAATCATCTTATAGGTTGACGCGGGTGGGTATTGTCCGGAGACGGCTCTGTTTTCCATGGGATGAAAAGGATTGCCGGATATTTTCTTCCAATCTTCCGGGGAGATCCCCCCGCTGAAAAGCATGGGATCGAAGGCGGGGGCGCTGACCAGTGCCAGGACGGCGCCGTCCCGCGGGTCCATCGCGACAATGGCGCCGGGCCTTCCCGCCAGAGCTTCCCACGCGACTTTCTGCAACATGGCGTCAACCGTCAGCACCGCGTTATAGCCCGGCTCCGGATCCTCCCTGCCGAGAACCTTCACCTCCTTGCCCAGAACATTGACCTCGACCTGCGCGAATCCGCTTTTACCGCGCAAATAAGCATCCAGATATTTTTCAATGCCGGATTTGCCGATCAGATCCCCCGATACGTAGGCACCGGATTCGTCCCGATCGAGTTCTTCCTGGCCGATTTCACCGGTATATCCGATAATATGGGCCATCATTTCGCCCCCCTTGTACTGCCTGATCGGGACCACGTCAACGGCAACGCCGGGCAGGTCGAGGCTGTGCGTCTCCACGATGGCCACTTTCTCCCAGCCGACGTTTTTTCCGAGCTTGACCGGCATGTAGGGGGGAAGCTTTCGCGACGGGAGGGGTTCGCGGGCAACGGGCAGGGAGGCTTCCCGGTACAAATCCGCGAGCCGGTCGGAAACGGTTTGAATATCATAATTGCGGGTGGGAATGTACTGAATGTCAAAGGAGCCCTGATTGTCCACCAGGACCTCCCTGCGGTTATCCATGATCAGCCCTCTGACGGGCTTGATCTGACGGAAGCGGATACTGTTGCTTTCCGATCTCTGCTTGAGCTCCTCTCCCTTGATGACTTGGAGATGCCACATGCGAATAGCCAGCACGGACAGGCCGATCGCCACGACGATGAGCATGATCCTGAAGCGCCGGTGCAGGGGGCCGGTCTCATGGCTACTTAGCTGGTTGCGGATTTTCGTCATAAAATAAAGACTCAAAATATTGAAACAATCTGAAAAACAGAGGACTCACCATGCCGATCACGAGCGCCTGAAGAAGAAAAACCCGGAAAAGACTGGAAAAAAGGTTGATTTCATGCACCATTTTGTAAAAAAGAACAACCATCAGCCCCTCAAAGATCGCGCACAGAAAGGAAAAAACAACGATCAGACGCATCTGCTCGGCATAAACCCTGAGAGAGAGCAGGGCGGAAGAAAAAAAGATGCAGACATAGATGAGCGTAAAAAGCCCGGAAATCGTCCCCATCAGGCAATCCAGAACAAAACCGAGCATGAAGCTCAGCAGGGCGCCCGACAGGATATGCCCTCGGAATCCGGCATAAATGACCAGGATCATGGATATTTCGATGCTTATTCGGCCCATGAAAACAAGGTTCAGAACGGAGGTTTGAAAAAGGACGAGAAACAGGCCCAAAAGCGGCAGAATGAGAAGCTGATAAATCACGGTTTGCGATCCCCCCGTTCAATCAGGACAACGGCTTCTTCCAGTTTGCTGAAATCGACGGATGGCCGGACCGTAATGCTCTGGAAAAGACCGCTTTCCATTTTATCGGCGGCAGCGACCACGCCCAGGATGATCCCTTTGGGAAAGATTCCCCCCAGGCCGGAGGAAACGACGACGTCGCCGACGGCGACCGCTTCTTCCTTGGGAATATACTTCAGACGGCAGCCGGCGGCGCCCGCACCCTGCAAAATGCCCTGGGCGCGGCTCTGCTGAAGCAGCGCCGGTATCCGGCTGTTCTCGTCGACGGTCAGCATGACCCGCGAAACATGCCAGGCGCATTCCGTAATCCGCCCGGCGATTCCCTGATCGCTCAAGACCGGCAATCCGACCTTCAACCCATGCGCCGTCCCCTTGTCGATCAGGATGGACCGGAAGATGGGGGATTGTTCGCGGTCAATCACTTCGGCCACAACGGGCGATGTGTTGGTCCGCTCTCCGACCTTCAATGCTTTCTGCAAACGCAACGCTTCCAGATGGCCTTCCCGGTACCGGATCAGTTCATTCTCGATCCGGTGCTTCTCCTTCAGGAGACGCCGGTTTTCTTCTTCCAGGCCGACGAGGAACAGATAGCGGTCCCAGTTCTCAGTGAGCGCCCTGAAAATCCCGTGCTTCAGGCTTTTTACAGGCCTTGCCGCCTCCAAAACAAGTTTTCGCAGAAAACCGGTATCGGACGTCTGTCTTGCGCTGTAGGAAAGCATGACCAGTGACGCCAGGATCAGCAGCGCGACAACGGCAATGGCCCCGTATTTCTTAGGAAACATGACCCCATGCAAACAACGGTATGATGGAAAGGATGGAATGAGAGCTTTGCATAATCACCGAAGAATGGTTCGCCCGCAGCGAAGCTGTTTTTCAAAGGTTCCGGAATGGAGACGGCCTGACCGGAAACACCCCCCGGCAATCCGGACGGATAAAACGGCCCCGTTATATTTGAACGGTGACATTCTTGAGAATATCGAGCTGGTCCAGCGCCATGCCCGCCCCCCTGACCACGGCGGACAGCGGATCGTCGGCGATGGTGACCGGCAGGCCCGTTTCCTCTCTGATCAGAGCGTCGAGCCCGCGCAAAAGGGCGCCTCCGCCGGTCAGCATGATTCCCCTCTCGACGATATCCCCGGCCAGCTCGGGAGGGGTGTTTTCCAGGGCATCCTTGATGGCGTCCACAATGAGGCTGACGGGCTCCATGATCGCTTCACGAATCTCTTCCGAATTAATCTCGATAATCTTTGGAATGCCGGAGATGAGATCCCTTCCCTTGACGTCCACTTTTCTCAACTCCGCCTCGGGAAAAGCGCAACCGATCGTCGTCTTGATCATTTCCCCGGATCGCTCTCCGATCAACAGGCTGAACCTGCGCCGCATATACTGCACGATCTCTTCATCCATCTGGTCTCCGGCAACCCGCACGGATTTTGAATAGACAATGCCGGACAGCGAGATGACCGCCACTTCCGTCGTTCCGCCGCCGATGTCCACGACCATGGAGCTGATGGGCTCCGTGATCGGCAGACCGGCTCCGATCGCCGCGGCCATGGGTTCTTCGATCAGATAGATTTCCCGGGCGCCGGCGGATTCAACCGTCTCCTTGACGGCCCGTCTTTCAACCTGGGTGATCCCGGAAGGAATCGACACAATAATCCGGGGACGGACAAGCGTCCTGCGATTATGAACCATCAGGATGAAATGCCTCAGCATCGCCTCGGTAATGTCGAAATCGGCAATGACGCCTTCGCGCAGGGGCCGGATGGCAACGATGTTGCCGGGGGTCCTGCCCAGCATTTTCTTGGCCTCCATGCCCACGGCCAGAACTTTCTTGACGCCCCTCAAATCCACATGGACCGCCACCACGGACGGTTCACTCAGGACAATGCCCTTTCCTTTGACATAGACAAGCGTATTGGCGGTCCCCAAATCGATTGCCAGATCGTTGGAAAACTTCCCCAGGATAAAATCAAACAACAATGTCCCGTCCCCCTCTGATTTCCCATTATATTTCAATGATTATGTTAGCGTCGCCTTGCGGCGGGTCTGCTATATCGCATTTGCCGGACCTAATCAATATTTTTTTTCTGGACCGCGGAGAACCCTTTTCGGCCAGGTCTCAAAAATTGATTGCATTTTCGGGGGGGGTGTAATAGTAGGACCGCTTCGAAATGAATCGGAAAGGAAGGTCTTCTGTATGCTTGACCTCATGAGAAAACACGCCCGGAACTGGATCATGAAGTTGCTGCTGGGCATCATCATCGTCGTTTTTGTCTTTTATTTCGGCTCCATCGGCGGAAAGCAGCAGGCGGAAACCATCGCCGTCGTGGATGGCAAGACCATTGCCTATGTGGACTGGGTGAAAGAATATCAAAACCTGATCAACTATTACCGCCAGCGGTTCGGCGATGCGCTTAACGACGAGCTTCTGAAACAGCTCAACCTGAAACAGGTCGCCCTCGATAACATGATTCAGCAGGCCATCGTGCTGCAGAAAGCCAGGGCCATGAGCCTGGCGGTGTCGGACGAAGAAGTCCGGATGTCGATCCTGGCCATGCCTGCTTTTCAGCGGGGAGGCGTCTTTGATGAAAAGATATACCAGCAGGCCCTGCGCTTCAACAAGATCACACCGGAGGACTTCGAACGCATGCAGAAGAACACCCTGATGACGGCCCTGTTTCTGGGTCTCATCCAGGACGGCGTCAAGGTCTCAGACCAGGATGTCTATGACCTCTACCGGTTCCAGAACGAAAAGGTCAATCTGCGCTTCGTCCAATTTTCACCCGGCGTCTTCCGTGCGAAAGTCACCCTCAAGGAAGAACAGCTTGAGGCGTATCTGAAGGAGCATGATCAGGTTTTCCGCATTCCCGAACAGATCCAGGTCAAGTATCTGCGGTTCAAAGGGGAGGATTTTGCGGCGGAAACGGCCGTGACGGATGCGGAAATAGCCGAATATTATGAAAGACATGCGGATCAATACAAGACCGCGGGCGGCAAGCGGGCGGCCCTGTCGGACGTGAAGACGAAGATCGCGTCGGAAATCCGCGGAATCGGCGGCATGCAGGCGGCGGCCGCCGCCGCGAAGAAGGCCCATGATACGATTTACCAGCAAGAAGATTTTGAAGGATACGCGGCGAAAAACAGGTTCGCCGTCAACACGACCGGCCTGTTTTCAGCAGACCTCCCGCCCGCCGAGCTCGGCCGCATCGGCGACGCGCTCCGCAACCTCTTCAGCCTCGGCAAGGGCGAAATCAGCAGGGTCCTGTCCGATCAGAAGGCCTATTATATCTTCAAGGTGGAAAGCAAAAAACCCGCATACGCGCCCGCGCTCAAGGATGTCCGCACCCAGGTCGAAAAAAAGGTGACCGAACAGGAAGCCGACCGGTTGGCCAAACAGGAAGCCGAATCCCTGCTGGCCGCTTTGAAGCAGGGGAAAAATTTGAATGAAATCGCTTCGGCACGGAAACTGAACCTCGCCGAAACGGGATTTTTCCTGACGGGCGCCGAAGCGCCCAAGCTGGGGTCGTCCCGTGACCTCAGCGCCGCCATCTTCCAGCTGACCGAAAACAAACCTGTTCCGGAGCGCATCTTTTACCTGAACGGCCATTACGTGGTTCTGGAACTGAAGGAACGAAACAAGCCGGACGACCGTAATTTTGCCGCGAACAGGGAAAATCTGAGAAATGCATTGTTGCAGGCCCGGAAGACCGAAGCGGTTCAGTCCTGGATAGAGGGAACCAAGACAGCGATGATCAAGGAAGGAAAACTCAAGATAAACAAGGAGGTCAAGGATCTATAGGGGAATCCCCCCGCGGGCGGGGGCGGGTCATGCCTGCCCGTAATGTTCCCTGAGCCATTGCCGGTATTCGCCGGTTTTGATGCGTTCGCACCAGGGACGATGATCCAGATACCACTGAATCGTTTTGCGCAACCCCGTTTGAAAAGATTCACGCGGTCGCCATCCAAGTGACCGGTTCAATTTTTTAAAGTCAATCGCATACCGGCGGTCATGGCCGGGCCGGTCCGCCACGAAGGCAATCAACTCCCGCCGCGTGCGCCCGTCGCGCGACGGGATGATCTCGTCCAATATCCCGCAGATCATCTCGACGATCGCAATGTTCTGTATTTCCGAGTCGCCCCCGATATTATAGGTTTCTCCGCAATCCCCCGCCTGCATGATCGTCCAGATGGCGTCGCAATGGTCCGTCACGTAAAGCCAGTCCCGGATATTCTTCCCGTCCCCGTAAACGGGCAGGGGCTTCCCTTCCAGGGCGTTCAGGATGACCAGCGGGATCAGCTTCTCCGGAAACTGGTAAGGTCCGTAGTTGTTGGAACAGTTGGAAATCGTCGTGGGCAGGCCGAAGGTTTCATGATAGGCCCGAACCAGGTGGTCGGAAGCGGCCTTGGATGCCGAATAGGGGCTGTTGGGCCGGTAAGGGGTTTCTTCCGTAAACAACCCTTCGGGGCCGAGACTCCCATAAACTTCGTCCGTACTGATATGATGAAAAAGGGCAAACCGCTCCCGGTTGGCCCTGGCGATTTCAAGCAGGTTGAACGTCCCGACAATATTCGAAAAAATGAAGCTCGAGGGGTCCTTGATGGATCGGTCCACATGCGACTCCGCCGCGAAATGGCAGATCGCATCCACCTGATATTTTGAAAAAACGGCCTCGATGGCCGCCGCCTCGCAGATATTCGCTTTCTCAAAGACATAGCGTCCCGGATAACGCCCGGACACGCCTTCGAGATTCTCCGGATTCCCCGCGTAGGTCAGCGTGTCCACGTTGATGATCCGGCCCGAAAAGTCCGGTTTCTCCAGCAGGCGGCAAATGAAATTGGTTCCGATGAACCCGCAACCGCCCGTCACCAGCAAATTTTTAAAGTCCCTCAAGATCCACTCCCCTGAAACCGGAAAAACGGTTTCACCTCAGGAAACCCTGGATGATCCGGTTGACCGCTTCGTCATAGGTCAGCCCGAGACTCATGAGCTTTGTAAGCTGTTCGCTGGCGATCTTGCCGATCGAGGCCTCATGGGTCAGCTCGGCGTCGGGGTGATTCGCCTTGAGCGACGGCATCGTCTCGTTGGCGCCGTTGTCCATGATGATGGCATCGCATTCGATGTGGCCGAAACATTTGGCCAGCGCTTCAATCGTGGCGTAAAAAAACTGCTTCGAATTCCCCTTCATGACGGAGCGGGAAATCATGTTGGCCCGGCTGTTGTCGCCGGACAGGATGATTTCATTGCGCGAAACGGCCGTCTGGTTCAATTCCGTCATCACGCGTTCCGTGATCAGCAGCATGGCGTTGGCCCCGAGGGTCGCCTCATTCAGCCGGCCGGCCTCATCGACTCCGCCGATCTGGGTCAGTTCCATCTCGGCCTCGGCGCCCTCCGCCAGAAAGACTTTCGTCGTCGGGTTCAGGGAACGTTTCCCGCGGCCCGGTCCTGTGGCAAAATGCTTTTCCACGTATTTGAGCTTCGCCTTGCGTCCGACCTGAAATTCATGGATGCCCGCATGCCCCTCCGGCTCCGGACCGCCGCAATGAATCCCGCAGCCGGCAATGATGGTCACGTCCGACCCCTCACCGATGATGAAATGGTTGTAAACGACGTCGTAGAGGCCCGCCTGACTCAGAATCACGGGAATATGAACGGATTCGTTGACCGTCCCCGGCTTGATGGTCACGATGATGCCCGTCCCGTCCGCATTGGTTTCAATGTTGATGTTGGCGGACACGTCGCGGGCCAGAAGTTGTCCGTTTTTCCTGATATTGTAGGCCCCCTTGGGGATTCCCTCGAGATCGGCGACCGCCTTCAGGAGGTTTTTATCTAAAGCATTTAGCATCCTCTGTGCTCCCGCATATTTTGTAGTTGCAGATACTCAAATCCGTCAGCATGGGCAGGACGCCGTTCAACTGCCCGACATAGGACAGACGCCCGTGGTTCAGGAGCAGAACGATATCCGCCGCTTCGAGAAAGGCGCGGTTGTGGCTGACCACGATCGTCGTCGTATGATGCTCCTCCTGCTCGCGTTTGAGCAGCTTGACCATGGG
>Ga0351881_1129_pt1 | contig 17090 bp, 13 predicted proteins | sample BONcelFGM3001E15_FD_206769 | JGI IMG/M metagenome (GOLD analysis project Ga0351881, IMG submission 206769) | Enriched cells from coal bed in the Powder River Basin, Montana, United States - BONCAT cells FGM rep3 HSBNCT.FGM.300.1.E15 ...
TCATTTTGTGTCATTTTTTCGTTTACACAAGGGTATAATTCTGTATTAGAATGGTAAAAGTAATGGGAATTCCCCTGCCGTTCATTTTCGGAGACAAGTTGATTCTTAACGATACGTGGAAAATGGAGTACAATCATCATGACATCACCACCAACCTGCCCGGCCCTGACGCTCACGCCTGAAGAACGGCGGCATGGCTTTATCATCCGGCGCGTCGAGCAGATCCCCGAGATCCGCATCACGGCCTATGAAATGGAACATGAACGCACGGGGGCCAGGGTCCTGCACCTGCATTGCGACGACCGCGAAAACCTCTATGCCATCGCCTTCCGCACGCCGCCGGCGGATTCCACGGGCCTGCCGCACATTCTCGAGCACAGCGTCCTGGCCGGCTCCGGGCGTTATCCCCTGAAGGACGCCTTCAACGAACTGCTCAAGGGCACGCTGCAGACTTTTCTCAATGCTTTCACCTATCCCGACAAGACCATCTACCCGGTGGCCAGCCAGGTCCGGGCGGATTATTACAACCTGGCACGGGTCTATACCGATCTTGTATTGAACCCGAGGTTGCTGCCGCAGACCTTTGCCCAGGAAGGGCACCATTTCGAGCCGGCCGATCCCGAAGACCCGACGGGCGGCCTGATCGTTTCCGGCATCGTTTATAACGAGATGAAGGGGGCCTATTCGTCGCCGGACAGCCTGATGTATAAAACCCTGCAGGAAAATCTCTATCCCGATACGCCCTACGCGTTCGATTCCGGAGGCAGCCCGGAGGCGATCCCCTCGCTGACCTACGAACAGTTCAGGGCCTTTCACCGGACCTATTACTCCCCGACGAACGCCTACTGGTTCCTCTATGGGGACATCCCCACAACGGATCATCTGGCCTTTCTCGAAGAGATGCTGGCCGGTTTCGGACGCGTGGAGGTCGATTCGGCCATTGCGAGCCAGCCCCGGTGGAACGCGCCCTCCGCCGTGCACGGCCGCTATCCCGTGGGAAAGACGGAAAACCTGCAGAAAAAGACCACCGTGAATGTGGCCTGGATGCTGTCGGAAAACACCGATCACGACACGGCCCTGTTGCTGCAGATCGTGGCGGGCGCCCTTGTGGGCAGCGCCGCCGCCCCCCTGCGCAAGGCCCTCATCGATTCAGGCCTGGGCGAGGATCTGTCGCCCGTAACGGGCCTGGAGAGGGACCTCAAGCAGATTGCCTTCGCCGTCGGCTTGCGCGGTACGGAACAGGAGAATGCCCGGCAAATCGAAAACCTTATACTCGAGACCCTGCGGCGCGTGGTCGCGGACGGCTTCGACAAGGAACTCATTGAGGGAACGCTCCACCAGGTTGAATTTAACGGAAAGGAAATCCAGCGCGGAAATTTTCCCTACGGCATCACGCTCATGGGGAGGGTTTTTCACACCTGGCTCTACGGGGGGGACCCGCTGTCCGGTCTCAACTTCCCGCGGCTCATTGAAGAGGTCCGCCTTCGCTGGACCGAACGTCCGTCGCTTTTCGAGGATGTGGTCCGAACATGGCTTCTGGAGAACCCCCACCGGCTGCTGTCCGTCATGGCGCCGTCCCCGGACTATCTCGAAGAGCAGGAAGCCGCCTTCAAAAACAGGATGTCCGGGATCAAGGCAACGCTTTCGGCGGACCATGTTGAACAGATCCGCCGCGATGCCGAGGCCCTGAAATCGTTTCAGGCGCAGGCGGACGGACCGGAGATCCTGGCCTGCCTGCCGAAGCTCCATGTCCGGGATCTCGAAAGAAAGGTGGAGACGATTCCGACGGAGCATCTGACCATCGGCGGCGTCCCCGCCCTGTCTCACGAACTCTTCACCAATGGGATCGCCTATCTGGATCTGGCCTTCGACATGGCCGATGTGCCGGAAGATCTGCAGCCCTATCTGCCCCTGCTCGGAAAACTCATCACCAACATGGGGGCGGCCGGCCTGGATTACGAAAAGATGTCCAAGCGCATCGCCCTGAACACCGGCGGGCTCGGCAGCAACCTCTCCGCCGGGCTGCACGCCCACGGCCGGACGCCAAGCGGTTTTGCGGCCCCCGAACACTGGCAGAAGATGATCTTCCGCGTGCGCGCCCTGTCCCGCAACATCGGCGAGGCCGTGGATATTCTGGCCGATTTGCTCACCGCGGGGGATCTGTCCGATGAAACGCGCATGCGCGATCTGATCGCGGAAAAGAAAAACCGGCTGCACGCCGCCGTGATTCCCTCCGGCCACCTGTTCGCCAAACGCTCGGCCGGTGCGTCCCTGTCCGTCCCCGCCTGGCGCGACGAGCAGTGGAGCGGCCGGACCCAGCTCGGACTGCTTTCAGAACTCATGGCGGCCTTCGGCGACCGCAAGGAGGCTTTCCGGGACAGGCTGGTCCGCCTGAAGGAGCTGATTTTCAGGCGGGATCGTCTCACCCTTAATCTGACCGCCGACGCAGAGGGGCTTGCAAGGCTCGGCCAGGCGGCGGAAGGCCTGTTGTTGCGCCTTCCCGGCGGCGGATCAGCAGGGCGGTCGTCCCTGCCGAAACTGCGGGCACAGAATACCGGCATCGCCATCCCCGCACAGGTCTGCTATGTGGCCAGGGTCATGAAAGCGCCCACCTACACCGACCCGCTGGCCGCGCCCCTGTGGGTGCTGTCGCGGCATCTCTCGAGCGGCTATCTGTATAAACATATTCGCGTGCACGGCGGCGCCTACGGCGGCATGTGCCAGTTCGACCCCATGAACGGCCTGTTCGCGTTTTTGTCCTATCGTGATCCACATCTCATTGAAACCCTTGATGTTTATCGCGTGGCTGCGGATTTCATGATCCAGGGGAAAATTCCGGCGGAGGATCTGGAAAAAGCCGTCGTCGGCGCCATCGGCGCTTTGGACCGTCCCATGGACCCGGCAGGCCGCGGGTTCACCGCGTTGACCCGTGCATGCGCCGGCCTGACCGATGCGGATCGACAGACCTTTCGCGACGCGATCATCAACGTGACGCCGGAACAGTTGCAGGAAACGGCGGCCCGCTATTTCCCGCCTGCCTCAACGTCGGCCGTCGTGGCCGTTTATGCCGCCGAGGAGCGTCTCATACAGGCCAATGAAACGCTGCCGGCGCAGCTGGCGATCGAAAGACTGCCGTAAATGCGCTTTCCGATTCAATCCTCCCCGCCGGGAAGGGAGCATGCACGTTTATGAATGCAGCAGTTCTGAAGCGCTGGTTGGAGCAGGGCGAACTGGGCCGGAAATCGGGGCGGGGCTTCTACGCCGGCCCCGGCCCCCTGTTCACGAAACCCGGCTTCATCGCCGGTCATGAACACAACGAAGAATGAGCGCCCGCACGGCGGTCTGTAAAGCGGGCGGATGATTTTCCGGGAGCCATGATCCATGATGCATCCATTGCGTGCTTTCTTCCAGCGCTGTCGCACCGGCGCCGCCCTGATCCTGCTGATCGCCGTGGCCGTCTACGCGAACCTGAATCTGCTTTTCACGAGGATTCAGGCCTGCCCGGATGCGGACTGGACGGACCCCGTCACGATCCACGAGCGGCGCATCGAGCAGATCAGGAAGGTCCTGCCCCCCACCGCGGCGCTCGGCTATGTCACAACCATTGAGAACGAGAGGATTTTTCTCGATGAGCGCAACCTTCTAAACGTCGAATTCGTGGCGCAGTATTACCTGACGCAATACACGCTGGCGCCGGTTTTCGTCTATAACAGTCCGGACCATCCGCTCGTCGTCGGCAATTTTCTCGACGGGCCGGCCGATCCCGCATGGATCATGGGAAAGGGATTGACGCCTCTGCATGATTTCGGCGACGGACTGATCCTCTACCGGAAAGAGGAACGCCGATGATTTTCATGCTGTTCCTGGCTATCCTGATCCCCCTGCTCGCCGGACTGATTCTGACTTGGCTGCTTTTCCCGGCGCAACGGCTCGACGCCGCGACGGGGTTATTACATCTGAGCCTGGCCGCCGGCATCGGCCTGGGCATTGCGTCCTGCCTTTATTTTGCAGTGATGCTGCCCGCCCACGCAGGCGCACTCGTCTATCTGGACCGGGCGCTTGTCATCATCCTCATTGCCCTGGGAATACTCCTGTATCAAAAGGGGTTTCTACGCCGGGAAGGCGGCCTGCGGCCGGCTGAAAACGTCCCGCTGAAATACCGCCTGATCTTTCCGGTCCTCTTTGGCGGAACGCTGATTTCCGGCCTGATTTCCATCGCCATCGCCTTCTTGAAGGAGCCCCACGGCAAATGGGACGCCTGGGTGATCTGGAACCTGCACGCACGGTTCATCCTGCGGGGCGGCGAGCACTGGCAGAATTTCCTGTCCAGCGGACTGGACTGGACGCACCCTGATTATCCGCTGCTGATCCCCTTGTCCATTGTGCGCATGTGGAAATACGCGGGCAGTGAAACCCTTTACGGCCCGATTATCCTGTCCGTATTTTTCACACTGGCCGTCGCCGGCCTGCTGGTTTTCTCGCTGGCGATCCTGCGCAGCCGGTCCCAGGGCTATCTGGCCGGGCTGGTCCTGATGGGGAGCCCTTATTTTCTGGACATGGGCGCTTATCAGTTCGCCGATATTCCACTGGCCTTTTTCTTCCTGGCCACGTTCGTCGCATTCTTTTTACATGACCGGTTTTCCGGGCGGCAGGATTACCCCCTGATGCTCGCCGGATTGACCGCCGCGCTGGCCGCCTGGACGAAGAATGAGGGACTGCTGTTTCTGCTTTGCGTGCCGCCGGCCCGTTTCGCCTGGGTCGTCCGCGACATCGGCTTGCGCCGGGCGCTGCGTCAGGCCGCATGGTTTGTGGCCGGCGCCCTGCCCGTACTCATGGTCATTGCCGTCTTCAAGCTGCATCTGGCGCCATCCTCCGACATTTTTTCCGGTCAGGGTCTTCAGCCGCTGCTTGAAAGACTGATGGACGGGCCCCGATACGGGCAGATCCTGAGCGCCTATGTCCGGACGGCCCTGACCTTCACCCAGGGCATCATCGACATCCGCGAGGGCTTCCGCTTCAATCCCGGCGCCGCCGGCATCGTTGTTCTGGGGCTGTATATGACCCTGATGGGCATCCGGACGCAGGGGCAGGACCGGCCCGCCTGGCGGACCGCCGTTACCGTTTCGATCCTCATGCTGGCAGGCTATTTCGGCGTCTATCTGATTACGCCGCACGACCTGCGCTGGCACCTGCTGACCTCCCTGAACCGTCTGTTCATCCAGTTATGGCCTGCTGCTATTTTCCTGTGCTTCATGGTTGCTCGCACCCCTGAGCAGGCCCTCGTACGCGGCGTCATCCGGGAAATGGATCGGCTTTTATCCCGGCGAGGGGGTTCCTCGGAACCTAACAAGACGGTTTCGGAACCGAAATCGGAGCCTAAAAAGGGAGGCGCAGGCAAGCAGAAACGGCGTCGCACATAATTGTCTTGACTTATCCCGACATCCGGCGTAGCCTGAACCCAAACAATGTAATCGACATCACTGATAAAAGTTGATGACCCTTCTTCCCGAATAGGGAGCCCGCGGAAATGATTGAGGCCCTGTCCATTACAGCGAGACAGGGCTTTTTTATTTTCAATGTTTCAACGGACCAGACCTCGGCGTCGCATTGCAACAGGAGGATCCAGAATGAAAATACACCTAATCGAAAAGACGAACAATTTCAAGAAATTGAGAGAAAATATCTGGGAGAGCGGCGGGTGGAAGCTCCAGGAAAGCAAAGCCGAAAAGCTCATCGGGGGGAAAATTTATTTTCATAAAGAACGACAGGAAGCCTCCTTTTACGGAGGCACCGTCAAAGGGGTCCGGGTCGAGCAGGATGGCGTGAATCAGGGGAGAATCGCTTTCGAATTCCAATATCACCAGGACTGCAGAAATATCCGAACCGATCGCACCGGGTGGTCCATGAAGATGAAGATCATCGCGGAACCGGAAGCCGGGCTTGACAAGCTGCAAGGGGTGAAGGACCCGGCGTAAGCATCACAGCCGGCCCGAGCGGCGGATCCACACGAGCAGCCAGATCCCCAAAACGCCGGCGCATGCATATCCCACCAGTCCCAACAGGGGCAGGCCAAAGAGACTCGGCCCCGGGCGCATCATGACGATCAATGACGAGCCGATGATCAGCGCGGCAATGATCAGCGCAAAAGAGATCCGGTTCGAGGAGCGCTCGATTCCGAAAACCAGCGGTTCAAAGCCTTGATAATCCACGCCGATTCGCGCCTTGCCGCTCTTGAGTTGCCGGAGAAGGTCGTAAAGCTCGAACGGGACGCCCTTCAAGAGCGTGCTGGACGCCAGAAAGTCGCCCATGAGCTTCTTCGGGTGGATGCGCTGCATCTGGAGATCCCGGATGAAGGGCTCCACTTTCTCGATCATGTTGAAATCCGGATCCAGCACCAGCCCGAGACCCTCGACCTCGGTCATCGCCTTGATCATGAAGAAGATGTCCGGCGGCAACCGCAGGCGGTGCCGCGCAAACATGTCAAGAAATTCCTGAAGTATCTCAACCATGTGCATCTCTTTTAAGGGCTTGTAGAGATAGAGATCGACAAAGCTGGCGATGTCGCCCTCCAGGGCGCGGCGGTCGGGTGGATCGTCCCATTCAACGATCCGCATGACCGCGTCGGCGATGGCTGCCTCGTCGCGACGGACATAGCCGATGATGATGTCGGCAAAGGTTTCCATGGAGCGCTTGTCGATGTAGCCCATCATGCCGAAATCGAGATAGCAGATGACATTTCCCGGCAGGATGCAGATGTTCCCGGGATGCGGATCGGCGTGAAAAAAACCCTGCTTGAAGATCTGCTCGAAGGTCACGTCCGCGCCGCGCGCGGCAATGAGCTTGCGATCGAGACCGGCCCCCTCCAGCAGATCAAGATCGGAAGCCTTGATGCCGTCCACATATTCCATGGTCAGGATGCGCGACGTCGTGGTTTGATGGAATATACGCGGGACGTAAATCGCTTCATTCCCGGTAAATTGCCGCGCAAAACGCTCGGCGTGCTGGGCCTCGATCTTGTAGTTGATTTCCTTTTCGATGCTGCGGGCAAATTCATCGACGACCCGGGTCGGGCGGTAGATCTCCGCCTCTTCGATATTCTTCTCCATCAACGTGGCCAGATGAAAGAGGATTTCCAGATCCACCTCAATGGTCTTGCGGATGCCGGGCCTCTGGACCTTGACGATGACCTCTTCGTCCGTGACGAGCCGAGCCCGGTGAACCTGGCCGATAGACGCCGCTGCCAGCGGCTTTTCATCGAAATACTTGAACAGAACATCGAGAGGCGCACAGAGTTCCTGTTCGACGATTTCCCTGACCTGCGCAAACGGGAAAGGGGGAACATCGTCCTGCAGTTTCGTGAACTCCCGGACGAGATCGGCCGGAATGAGGTCGGACCGCGTCGAGAGGATCTGCCCCATTTTGATAAACGTCGGCCCCAGTTCCTCGCAGGCCATGCGCAGGCGCTCGAAGTCGGTCAACCCTTCGATGCGCTCGTGCCGGCCCCGCGAGATCATCTGCATTCCCGATTCAAAATAAGAACTGAGATTGAGCCGGTTCAGCAGGCTGTCAAAGCCGTACTTGAACAGGATCGTCAGGATCTGCCGGTAGCGGTCCAGGTTGCGGTAGGTCCTGGGAACAAACCCCATCTTGCGGATGCGCATGCGTCACTCCTTCGGATTCATGAACCGGGTCGCCGCGTTGCGGACGTTTTCACCTTCCCGGCACGTTCCGGAACCTGCGGCTCAGATGTAAAATGCAGGGCCATCTCAAAGGCGGCCCGCGTGAAATGAAGCACGCACGCAAATCCCTCGTCGGATAATTTCCGGGCGGCGTCGTGACTGCGGTAGATGTTGATGAACTGCCGCTCCCTTTCCAGATGCACGGGAATCCGGCCGATCCCCCATTTTTCGAGCATGCTCCAGATCTCGGGATGGTAGGTGCGCGTGAACCGGATGATGAACGGGACAGGGTCATGGCGGGCCAGCACGGCGGCCAGGCGCAGGATCAATTCGAAAGAAAGCGTAGCCGCGCCGTTCTCGACGGCCTCCAGCAGGGACTGGTCGGACAGCTCGAGGGATTGAGCCAGATCGGCGCGCGTCAATCCGGCCAACTCCCTGAGTTCCTTCAGGAAAGCTCCCGTTTCCTGCATCATCGCGGCATGTTCGGGAGAGGTCGTCTGCAGCAGCGCCTTGCCCACCTTCCAGGAGGCGTCGCCGGCCTTGGCGGCAAGCTGGAAAGCGCCTGCAGCCAGAGACGCGATCTGCAGCAGCAGGGAAGGTTCTTCCCCGGATCGTCGATTCCGCTCGATTTTTCCGGCGTCCATGGATGTTCCGGGCCGTCTCTCTGCCGTCATATGCCTGGATCGGGAAGGCGGTCCCGGCTTCCGGACGGTCTCACGCCCCCGGCCTTTCTTCCTGTCCGCAAGGGCGGTCGCTTTTGCAGCAGCCATAAAGCCCCTCCTCTCTTATCGTCAGCGCTCCCCGGCCGCCATGAACGCCGCCATGAGCTTCGCCGTCTCCTCCGGGCGTTCCTCCTGGGGGATGTGGCCGCAGGCGGGGATCACGGCGAGCGTCGCATCCGGCAGTTCCGCCTTGAGGCGCCGGCCCACATGAAGGGGGACCCAGCGGTCGTTCTCCCCCCAGATGACAAGCGTTCTCTTTTTGATTTCCGGTATGCGGCGGATATAGGGTTCGAAGGTCTTGTAGTCCAGCGACCGGACCACGGCGATCTGGGCGTCCAGGGCGTTTTCCGTCCGCAGCCGGTCAAAGTAGGCGTCCACCTGTGCATCGGTGACCAGGTCCTTGCGGTGATAGACTTCCGCCAGCGTCCAGCGCACGACGGCGCGGCTGAAGAACAGCTTCGACAGGGCGGCCGAAACCGGCATGGCGGACATTTTCATGACGGGCGGCATCTCAATCGGGTAGGCCGCGGCATCCACGAGGATCAGGCTGTGGACCTTGTCGGGATGCAGCAGGGCCATGAGCCATGCCACGCCCCCACCCAGAGAGTTGCCGGCGATCACGGCATCCCGCAGATTCACGGCCTCCATCCACCGGTTGACCTCCGCGGCTAGTGTCAGGGTGTCGTAAGCCGCATTTCGGGGCTTGTCGGACCAGCCGAAACCCTTCATGTCCAGCGCCCAGACATGATATCCCCGTTCCTGCAGCATGGGGGCCACCTTTTCCCAGGTGTAGGTCGATGACGAAAAGCCGTGAACGAGCACGACATTCCGGCCCGGAGCCGGATATTCCCGGTAGTGATGGCGGACGCCGTCGATCGTGATGAATTGCCCTCCGGCGGCGAATTCACCGATCCGGTCCCGCGGGATTTTCTCGACGAACAGGCCGCAGCCGGAGAGGCTCAGGCTGACGAAGAGGCCGATCAACAGAAAAAGGCATTTTCGCCGTCGATTAAATTTTTTAATCACTTGTACTCCTTCAGGAAACCGGCAAACTCGAAAAATTCCCTCACCGCCCATTCATCTCTCCCTGCCGTGGGAAAGGAACATTGCCATTCTCTTCATCTCCTGCCGCCGGAAAGTGGAAAATTTTCCCTTTTATTCCAATCCCATTGATGGGAAAGTTCCGGGATGGGGACCATTGATCCGGGTTTTTCCGACTATAATGGGGTCGGCGGATTTTGTCAAAATGAATGTCGGGCGTTCAGTCGTCCCGCTCCGGTGCAAAGGGCTGCGGACAGGATGCATGGATGCGATCCAGGATGCGCGTCTCCCGCTTGACGATGGTGGCGATGAATTCGTCGGCGCCCTGCATGTGATGGAAGGCCTGGAATCCCCGGTCCAGAAAATCCTGCAAGGCGCCGAAACCGGCCAGTCTGGCCGGAATCCTGAGCATGCGCACGGTGTTGTAAACGAGGGGTTTGAAGACGATCGCGTCGAGATCCTCACCCAGCCGCTGAAGCAGCGCGATCTGATGCCGCCGGAGTCCGTAATGGTCGCAGCGCCGGTAGGCTTCGGCGTAGGCATCCGGCGTGATCGTATTTTTGATCTTCAGCTCTCCGACGAGCACGACGAGCAAGGCATAATCGAGTTCCGCACTCAGGGCGTTGAGTTCTGCGGCATTGGCCGCGATCCGAATAAGATAGTCGGGCAGCAGCTTGACCAGCGTTGAAAAGAGGCGTTCGATATCCTTGTCCCGCCGGCTGAAATCGTCCGGACCGTAGAGATCCGTCAGGAAGAAGGCCGTCGCCGGCCGGTAGCGTTCGTCGGCCTGCAGGTCTTTATAGGTTGCGCTCAGGCGATCGGTCTGCCATTTTCTCAGCAGCGGCATCTTCGCCGCCAGCGCTGCATGGCCTTCCAACTGCAGGCGCTGCGCCTTCCCGCGCTGGATCTGCTCAAGCAGCATGGCCGCATGTTCTTCCATCATGTTTCACATTTGGAATCGGTTCAATTTGAGTCCAACCCCCCTCCGGATTCCGGGAAAGCAATTTTCTGAAATAGCCGATGAGTTCATTTTTCCCGTTCACACCAGCCGGCATTCCCGGATCAAGGTAAAGGCAATCATCTGAATAAAAACCTGCTCATTTCTCCGGTTCGTTTCCCGTCCATGCGGGCAGTCACCTAGGGGCGAATTGCTTAGCTTCCTCTTTCTTCATCATCACAGGGACTTTCCCCGGGTTTTGGCGATGAACGGACGCCACGTGAAGAGGAGTCAGGGAAGAACGCCTGACTCCTCACGCCTGGCCTGGGACGAATACAGAATTTTCATGCCTCGTGGCGCCCCGCGGGGCATGAGGGTTTCTTGCGCATGACTTCTATGACTTCGGCGCTTCCGCCTTGGGGCCCGCCGTCTTCGGGGCTGCTTTTTTTGCCCGGGCTTTCTTTACCGGCGCCTTTTTTACCGGCGTCTTCTTGGGGGCGGCCTTTTTCGCCGCCGCTTTTTTGGGTCCCGGCTTCATGTCGCCGACGGCCTTGGAGAGCGAATCGATCTTCTTGTTGAGGCTGTCGATTTCTCTTTTTGTGGCCACGCCGAAGGTCTTCATCACCGAGGAAATCGTTTGTTCGATCCGGAACTTGTCCCATACGCCCTCTTTCTGCTGCGTAATGTCGTCGATCTTGCCCTTCACGGAACCGACGCCTCCTTTGACGATGCTGCTGATTTTATCAAGCTGCCTCTGGCTGACTTCCCGGCGCATGGACTGAAAATCGACGCCTTTGTCAACCAGGGACTTGAACAGCTTCGACCCCTCTTTTTCAGCCGTCTGCACGGCCCCCAAACCGGCCATCCAGATCTTGTTTGCCGCATCCAGAATCGACTCGTCAACTTTCTTTGCCTTCTCTTTCTTTTCAGCCATAAAAACCCCCTTGTCGTTGATTGAAATTAAACTCCTTTTCGATTATCGCCTCCCCGCCGGGCGCCGGCGTACCGGCGCCCGCTGGAGCACGTCCATGCGCGCGAGTTTCAGCAGTTCGGCAAATTCCCTGCCGAAAGCGTCCGTGATTCTCTCGGGGTCCGGCGCCACACGACGATCCGTGGCGATGCCCAGGGTCACGAAACCGGCATAACTGATGATGCTGACGCCCAGGGCAACCTCGCCCGAACGCGGCACCCAGAACATCATGTTTTTGATTTTCTTGTCCGTTAAGAAAAGGGGCTGCCGGGGTCCGGGAACATTCGACAGGACGCCGGTGAATTTACCGGAGAAAAAATCCGCGCCCCGCTTCGTGATCCCGCGGGGCGGAACACCCATGATCTTCAGCATCTGGAATCCGACAAAGGCATCGGCGGACTCCTTGAGGGTGCGCATGCGTTTCCTCGTTTCGCGCAGGCGGCGGACCGGATCGTCCAGATTGACGGGCAGCGACAGCAGGACGAGGCTGAACTGATTTCCGAGCTCCACGTCGGGGCTGTCCGGCCGGACATTGACCGGAATGGCCACGCGCAGTTCGGCATCCGCCAGATCGTCTCCCCTGTCCAGAAGATACTCGCGCAGGGCGCCCGCGACGGCGGCCATGAGCACATCGTTGACGGTGCACCGGAAATAGAGACCGATCTCCTTGACGTCGTCCAGCGGCAGGGGCGGCGACCAGCAGACGTTCTTCCGGATGCCGAGCTTGCCCTTGAGGGAGGTCTTCGAGTCCGACGGCATCAGGGCCAGCTTCGCCAGAACGGTGGCGCTTTCGAGGCCGATCCTGCCGTAGAGCCTGATCAGCCGCGACAGGTAGGGCGGATAGGCCGCCGTCTTCGTGAATTCATCGTAGACCGCCCCGGTGGTCCTGGCGGCTGTTTTCAGCGTCGTTTTGGCCGCCCGTACAAACAGGTCCAATGGTCCGGCGGCAAGGGCAAACGGCCTTTTTTTTCGGCTTCGCCTTGTTTGGGGTTGCTCAACGGATTCCCCGGCGGTCCTGAAGGAGAGATTGGGCTGCGTATCGGTCATGGACAGCAGCAGGCGGATGAGGGCGATCCCGTCGGCGATGGCGTGATGGATGCGGAAGAAAAGAACGCAGCCTTCGCCGTAGTTCTCGATGATGTGCGCCCGCCAGAGCGGTCTGTTCCGGTCGAGTTGAATGACGGAAAGATCGCCGATCATGCGCTGCAGCGTCGCCTTGTCCCGTGGTGTCGGCAGGGCCATCCGGATGACATGATTCTGAATGTCGAAATTGAGGTCTTCATCCCAGAAGGGCCTTCCCAGGGTCGAGGTCGGCCATACGACCCTCTGCCGGAAGCGATTGTAAACCAGCAGGCGCTCCCGGAGCAAGGCACAGACCGCATCATGGTCCAGCGGTTCATCGAACTCCATGAGGCCCGTGATGACCATCAGGTTCGTGGGCTCGTCCATGCTCAACCAGAAGCTGTCGATGCTCGACATGGGTTCCAGCGGTTTGCCTTGCTGCATCATCACCCCCCCTGTGCCGACGGAAGAAAGTCCCGATTGGATAATAGATTAAAATCCCCGCATGTCAAGTGAATACGTGACTTAAAATCATGCCTTACATGCTTCCCCCGCTTTCGCCGGTCCGTTGCTCAGTGATCGGAGAAAGCGCCCTGTCCGGGGACTTTCGTGCTTCCCGCCGGCGTTGCGGCGGCGAAACGGAGGCTTCGGTCCGCACCGCCGCCTTACGTCTGCCGCGGGCCGGTCCGGCACTCGCGGGCGCCTTGATACCGGCGGCCCTTGCGTGGGGCGTCCGTTTTTTCACGGCGGGTGTCTCCGCCCCGGCTGCTTTCCCCTTCAGGGTCTTGAGCTTTTTCTTTTCCGCTTTCGATCTCGCTTCGAGGGCCAGTTTCACGACCCGCTTGATATCTTCATTCGTATAGACGCCGTTCACGCCCGAGATGGCCGCAAGCCGCATGCCGTGTTTGAGGCCCATCATATAGATTTCCTTGACCTTCTTCCATTCGATCTCGCGACCGATCGTAAAGACTTCAAAACGCCCTTCGAGGGCCAGCACGATGGTCTCGGCAAGACAGGCAAAGGCCACTTTCGGCGGGAGCCCGATGTCCTTGAAGCGGGGCTCGCCGGGCAGCAGGATCTCGCCCGACTCGATCACGAGCACATCCGGGCGCTTGGCCACATCCTCGGGCGACAGATCCAGCGGGCGGGCCACGTCGGTGATGACGCACCCCGGCTTGACTTTCGTGATGTCCAGGATGGTCTTGCCCGCAGCGGAGGTTGCCGTGACGATCACGTCCATATCGGCCAGATACTTATCGGGCCGCGTGGCGATCGTGATTTTTACGTCGGGCGTCTCCTGCAGGATCGATTCCTTCAGGGCAAGCAGCCGCGCATCCTGCAGGCCGATCATATAGACCTCCTCGAAAGCCAGCGCCAGCAGGCGGCAGCAGACGGCGCCGATGGCCCCGTAAGCCCCGATGACCATCGTCTTGGCCTTGATCTTCTTTCCGGGCTCGATCCTGATGAGCCCCATTCGCCGCACGGCGTCGGCCGCGGCCCAGAGGGCGCCGGAGGCGCTGTAACTGTTGCCCGTGGTGATCGGGATGTCCGCGAGTTTGGCGACGGTCACGCCCGCATCGCCGACGACCTTCGTAAAGGCCCCCAGGCCCATGATCTGCGCGCCCAGCCGTTTGGCCATGGCCGCCGCCTCGAGCAGCCGCTTGTAGGTGAACTCGGCCGGATGTGAGAGCATCTGTTTGGGCGTCCCGCCGACCGTGATGAGCCATCCCTCGGCCTCCACGCCCGTGGGGGACTTGATGCCCGTCACCTTGGAATAGATGAAGGGCGGCGCATAGGCAATAATCTTCTCGACGGCGTCCATGGCCGGGGCCGGCGCGATATTCGCGATCAGTTCGATGGCCTTCTCTTTTTTCAAATATTCCTGGGACAAGGGGTGAATGACGAAGGCAAATCGGTTGATGCGTCTCGGTTCGCCCGAGGGATAGAGGATGCTCGGCCGGATCCGCTGTTCGCTGATGACCTCCAGCAGTTCGTCGCCCGTCAGCTCTCCCTCCTTTTTACCGAGAGCCGCCATGATCATGGCCTCGAGGACATCGACCTGGACCACGCGCTGCAGGATTCGCGGCGTCGCATCGATGATCACATCCACGCCGCGTTTCTTCAGAAACGCCACGCGGTCGTCGTAGGCCGTCGAGGTGATGACGGTCTTGCCGCCCAGCTCTTCGAGCGTACAGGCATCCAGATATTCATAGAAGCCCTCGTACGGCACGATAATAACCGTCGCTTTCTGCATGGCCTTGCGCAGGATGTATTTGTTCCACTCGTCCAGCAGCGGCAACGAGGTGGCGATCACACGGGTGGGCGACAACGAAAGCACGTCGTGGACCCCCCTGGCGTAACGCTCCATATCCTTCAGGGAGTTCAAAAATTTCGGGATGCCGTGCTCCAGGATCGGGTCGGCGAACTGCAGATTGTCCGTGTATTCGGCCAGCACCGCCGCGACGCTGAAGTCCGTCATGCCGGACAGGACAAGAACGCGCGCGTTGGTGAAATAATCCTTTTGGGTTTCCTGGACATAGCGGGCCACCCAGCCTTGCGCCACGTTGCGGAAGGCCTCGCCGGTGGTCACCGGAGTCTTGAGGTCGGCGCTCAGCTCCCTGATCCGCAGGTCGCGCTGTTCCGCCGTGCGCTTCAGTCCGATCTTGCTTGGAAATTTGACGCCGGAAAGGCCGATGGCGTCCACCTGCTCTTCCCAGTCGTAGAGCAGTTCGACGATCTCACGCGTGTCGCCGTCCGTGCCGATGCGCCGGATATGAAAGTTCTGCCCCAGAAACTTCGCCCGGATCTGGTAATCGCGTTCGCTTGTCCCCAGGCTGATGCTGATGATCCTTTTCATGCCGCCCCCCCTTTTGGAATGCTCGCCTGAAATCCTTCGTGCATATCCCCTCACGGAGTCTTTGCAACTCCGGCTTCCGGGCCGTCGTCCCGGATGGCGTTCATCGGACAGGCTTTTTTGGCCTCCGCGCACCGATGCTCTTCTTCCGGTGTCTGCGGTTGCCGAAATACGTAATCATGGCCCTGCTCCGAATCGGTCCGGAATTGACCGGGCGCCGTTTCATGACAGAGCGTGCAGCCGATGCACCCCTCCGTGACATAATACCTTCCCGGCGCGCTTCCGGCCACCCCGGCTTTCTTTGCAGACATCCGCCCCTGCCCTCCCCGGTCCTGACTACGACATGTCGAGGTGTCCCAGACCCTTTGCCCTCAGAAATTTCGGATACCGGGCGTAGGCCGGCTTCAGGATGGGCAGCAGCTTGACGGTCTTGGGTACGTTGCCGCGGGCCACAACCTGCCTGCGCGTCAGCGCCGTGATCAGGTTCGCCTTGCCGTGCCAGAATTGATGGGCGAAATCGGCGTTCATCGTCATCGTGACCTCCGGCGTTCCCGCGAAGGCGCCGCGGTGGATGACAATCTCGTCCCCCGTCGCGTCGATCGTGATCGTCGCCGACGGGTTCTTGTAGATGAACTGGATGCAGAGATTCGTTCCCGCCAGCTCCGGGCCGATCTCCGGATCGTCCCGGAGCTGCTCGTAAAACTCCGTCAGGACGTCGTAGAGCATCTGGGAATCCTTGAAGACATTCGTCATTCCCCCGTCTCCCAGACGGGTATCCTGGGGACGCAGATCGTCGTCCGAAACGGGAAGCGGTTTTAGGTCCGTATCGTATATTTTCCTGACGATCCCGGCGACCATCTCCCGCGTCGGTTCCACGGGGTTGTAGAGCATGGCGCCGTCTTCCATGGCCGTCGCAACGACCTGATCGAGCTTCGCGAGATCGTCGCGAACGCCCGCCTGAGCCAGATTCAGCGGCATCTTTGTCAAATAGGCAAGCTGCCGGTTCAGGGTCCGGATCTTCTCCACGCCCGCTTTGGCGGCCTGGAGCCGGAACCACTGATCGATGAAGCCGAGGCTGCCGAAAGCGTCCGCCGCCGTTCCGCGCATCCAGGACGAGGCGTCCATGAACTTGTCTCGCAGATAGGTGAAATCCATTTTCTGGAACAACCTCGAGACAACATCCATCGTGTCCGATTTGAGCAGGCTCTGGCTTTCCGTCACGATCTGCGGGAAGGTCACGCCAAGAGCGACGGCGACATCGGCAAAGCGATCCGGCCGGGCCTCGAGATTGCGCTCCATGACCTCCGGCAGAACGAGGGCGTTGGCAAGCCCGTGCGGAATATGATAGACGCCGCCCAGGGCGTGGGAAATCCCGTGCGCCATGCCCACCATCGAATGAGAAAAGGCGACCCCGGCCAGGAAGCTCCCGATCAGCATGGCCCCCCGCGCCTGCAGGTTGTCCGGACGGGCGCACGCCAGGAGGATGGCGCCGCTGATGAGCTTGACGGCGTGAAGGGCGAGCGCATCGGAGGCGGGCGACCACTCTTTGTCGACATAGGCTTCGATGGCATGCGTCAGGGCGTCCATCCCGGTCGTGGCCGTCAGCATGGGCGGCATGGACAGGGTGACCTCGGGATCGAGAACGGCCAGATTCGGCAGAAACTGATCCTCGGCAAAGGGAAGCTTTACGTCGTGATCGGGATCGGCAATCACGGCAACCTTGGTCACCTCGGAGCCCGTGCCGGCCGTCGTAGGGATGAAGATCGACGGCAGCAGCGACTCACCCTTGTCCAGCAGGTAGGCGCCCATGTGGTCGTTGACGCGG
>Ga0351881_1086_pt3 | contig 17009 bp, 14 predicted proteins | sample BONcelFGM3001E15_FD_206769 | JGI IMG/M metagenome (GOLD analysis project Ga0351881, IMG submission 206769) | Enriched cells from coal bed in the Powder River Basin, Montana, United States - BONCAT cells FGM rep3 HSBNCT.FGM.300.1.E15 ...
TGAAACAACAAAGACGGGCTGAAACAACAAAGAAGGAGGGAAGGTTTATGTTCAAGAAATTCTTATGGGTTGCGGGAATGGTCATGATGTCTGTTTTGATGCTGACCGCGGTCGGCAACGCCGCCCCGGGTTTCGACGACAAGGAGATCCGGGTCGCCCAATGGGGACCACAGACCGGCCCGGCTGCGCCCTGGGGGTCCGTGGCCAGGGGATCGGCTGTCCTCTTCAACCTGGTCAACGAAGCCGGCGGCATTCATGGACGTAAAATCAAGTACTTCTATCGCGATGATCAGTACAACCCGGCCCAGACCAAGGCCTTGGTCAAGGAACTGGTGGAAAGGCAGGGCGTCTTCGCCTTCGTCGGGGGCGTGTCGGCCGCAGCGGGACTTGCCGTGAAGGACTACCTGGCCCAGAACAAGGTCATCTGGGTGGGTCCGGCCACCAGCGTCAAGGAATACGTTTTCCCGGTCAATCCCTATCTGTTCAGCGTTTACCCTCTCTATGAGGATGAGGCTTCGATTCTGACCCAGTATATCGTGGAAAAGCTTAAGTTCAAAAAGATCGGCGTTTTCTATCAGAACGATCCCTATGGCAAGAACGGCCTCGAAGGCGTGAAGCAGCGGATAAACCGATACAAAATGAAACTGGTCGCTGAGATTCCCGTGGAGCCGGGCGAGAAGGATCTGGGTTCCCAGATGCTTAAATTCAAGAATTCGGGAGCCGAAGCGGTCATCATGTGGGTCGCCCCGACCACGGCCGTCATCGCACTGAAGACCTCGGCCTCCATCGGCTTCAAGCCCCAGTGGGTCTCTTCGAACACGCTCTCGGATTACGCCCTGATGCACAAGATCAGCGGCGGGCTCTGGGAAGGCGTGATCACGGGAGCCTTTTCCCAACCGCCCGACGCTACGCACCCCCTGATGGTCAAATACCGCGAGGCGGCCAAGCGCATGGCCCCGGAAGAAAGGTGGGGACTCTTCTACATGGCCGGGATGATGTTTGCGGAGCCCTTTGTCGACGCCCTGAAACGCGTGGGGCCGAACCTGTCCACGGAGGCCACGCTGAAGGCCCTCAACGAAACAACCAATTTCCAGGGGGTCGGACCGAAGATCACCTGGACGGCGGCGCAGCATCAGGGATCCGATTCGGTCATGATCTGGAAGTGCGGCCCCAACGGGACGACCATCCCGCTGCAGGACTGGACGGCCAACGATCTGGCGACCTGGAAGAAGTAGTATTGAAAGGGAAGACCAACATCAATGGATTCGTTCAGTGTTGAAAATCTCAGCATCAGTTTCGGCGGTGTGAAGGCGGTCAACAACGTGAGCTTCCGTGTGGAGTCGAACAGCATCTTTTCGATCATCGGCCCCAATGGCTCGGGAAAAACGACCATTTTCAACCTGATATCGGGCATTTATAAGCCGGACAGCGGTCGCGTGCTGCTGGAAGGCGAAAACATGGTGGGCAAAACCCCCGACCGGATTGCCCGGAAGGGGATTGCCCGCACCTTTCAGAATATCGAGTTGTTTACAAACGCCACCGTCATGGACAATCTGATGCTGGGACGTCATATCCACATGAAAACGGGAGTCTTCAAGGGCGCCCTGCTCTGGGGAAAAAATGCACCCGCCGCCCGCGAGGAAACCCGGAACCGGGAGATCGTGGAAGGGATCATCGACTTTCTCGACCTCCAGTCGGTGCGCGATCAGTTCGTCGCCAATCTGCCCTACGGCAAACGGAAACTCGTGGAACTGGGCCGGGCGCTGGCCCTTCAGCCGAAGATCCTGCTTCTGGATGAACCGTCGGCGGGCATGAATACGGAGGAGAAGGAAGATCTGAACATCTGGATCAGGGATATCCGGGAGGATTACCGGGTGACCATTCTTTTGATCGAGCACGACATGAACATGATCATGGGCATTTCCGACCGGGTTTTCGCCATCAACCACGGAGAAATGATCGTGGAGGGAATGCCGCAGGAGGTGCAACGCCATCCGGAAGTGATCAAGGCCTATCTGGGCGAGGAGGAGCCACGCCATGCTTGAAGTCCGGAACATGGAGACCTGGTATGACCGGATCCGGGCCCTCCACGGTATTTCTTTCGATGTCCGCCAGGGAAATATCGTGGCGTTGCTGGGCTCCAACGGGGCCGGCAAATCCACGACGCTGAAGACCATCATGCGGCTGCTCTACGATCTCAAGGAAGAGCAGCCCGAAAAGGGAACGATCGCCTTTGAAGGCCGGCGCATCGACCGGATGGATACCGATGAAATCGTCCGGCTGGGAATCAGTTATGTCCCGGAAGGACGCGAGGTCTTTCCCGAACTGACCGTGCTCGAAAACATCCGGATGGGCGCCTACACCCGGACGGATACCGGCGCGATCAAGGCGGACGTGGAAAAAATGCTGAATCATTTTCCGATCCTCAGGGAACGGGAAAAACAGCAGGCCGGCCATTTGAGCGGTGGGGAGCAGCAAATGTTGGTCATCGGGCGGGCGCTCATGAGCCGGCCGAAGCTCCTCATGCTCGATGAGCCGTCCCTGGGCCTGTCTCCCCTGCTGACCAGAGAAATCTTTAATATTATAAATGATATAAACAAAAAAGAGGGGGTAACGATCCTGCTCGTGGAGCAGAACGTCAACATGGCGCTGCAGTACGCCCATTATGCCTACCTGATGGAAAACGGGCGGATTGTCCGCGCGGACAAGCCGGAAGTCCTGCGCGAAGATGAGGACGTCAAGGAGTTCTATCTGGGCATCGCCCGGGAGGCCTCCGTGAAGGGATTCAAGCGCTACCGCAGAAAGGTTCGATTCCGATGACCGTTGACACGCTGCCGAAAGCCCTCATCGCCATGGCCGGGAAACAGCCCGACCGGGTTGCCCTGCGGCGCAAGGAACTGGGCATCTGGCAAGACATTTCCTGGACCGACTATCTCGGAAGGGTTCGACAGGTCGCATTGGGGCTGCATGGCCTGGGCGTAAGGCGCGGCGACCATGTGGCGATCATCGGCGAAAACCGGCCGGAGTGGCTTTACTCGGCCCTGGGCGCCATGTCCGTCGGCGCGACCTTTGTGGGCGTCTATACGACCAACCCGGCCGCGGAATGCGAATATGTCGTCGAACATTCGGAGTCCGTCGTCTATATATGCGAGGATGAAGAACAGTTCGACAAGGCCCTGGTCTTCCGCTCCCGCACCCCGAAGCTCCGGAAAACGATTGTCTGGGACATGGAAGGCCTGCGGCATTTCCAGGATCCCATGCTCATGAGTTTCGACGACCTGCTGGCTCAGGGCGAGCAGATCCATCGTGAAAACCCTTCCCTTTTCCACGAATTGACGCAACAAGGCCGAACGGAGGACATCGCCGGCATCATCTACACATCCGGAACGACGGGTCCGCCCAAGGGGGCCTTGCTGACCCACGAGGGCTACCTCTGGGTGGGCCGGCAGGCCGGCGTCGTCACGCGCGCCTCGCGTGACGACGAAACCATCTCTTTTCTGCCGCTGAATCATGTCTATGAACAGATCTTCGACCTCATGGTGCATATGACGGTCGGTCATATTGTCAATTTCACGGAAAATACGGATACGGTCATGACGGACATGCAGGAGGTTTCTCCCACGCTTTTCCATGCCGTGCCGCGCATCTGGGAGAAATATTACTCCGGTATCGTGCTCAGGATGGGCGACGCCACCTGGTTCAAAAGAGCGGCTTATGATCTGGCCCTGAAAATAGGGGCTGCCTACAACGGCGCCAAGCTGAAGGGCGGTGCCCCTTCCCTGCCCTTGACGCTGGCCTACCGTCTGGCCTATTTCGCCGTTTTCCGGAAACTCAAGGAACGGCTCGGCTTCGACCGCGTTCATCTCGGTTTTTCCGGCGCCGCACCCATCTCTCATAATATCCTGAAATATTTCCAGAGTATCGGGATTCCCATCCGGGAAGGGTACGGCATGACCGAAACCACGGGCATCACGCACATGTCTGAAGAACACCACTTCAAGCTCGGCACGGTCGGCAGGGCCCTGCCCGAAACCGAGGTCAGGATCGCTGAAGACGGCGAAATCCTCGTCCGGCATCGCGGCATCTTCAAGGGCTACTACCGGGATGAGGAGAACACCCGCATCGCGCTGCACGATGGCTGGATGCACACCGGCGACGTGGGCGAAGTCGATGAAGAAGGCTATCTTAAAATCACCGACCGGAAGAAGGATCTGATCATTACGGCAGGCGGCAAGAATATCGCTCCTCAGTATATCGAAAATCTTCTGAAATTTTCGCCTTACATCAATGACGCCGTGGTCATCGGCGACGGTCGCAAGTATCTGTCGGCCATGATCGTCATCGACGAGGAAAACGTCACGAAGTACGCCCAGGACAACAAGGTACAGTTCACAACCTTTGCCAGCCTCACGCGGTCGGAAGAGGTGCTCAAACTGATTCAGGAAGAAGTCAACAAGGTCAACAGCCAGATGGCACGCGTGGAGAACATCCGCAAGTTCCGGATCCTGGACAAAAAACTCTACACCGAGGACGGCGAAGTCACGCCGACCATGAAGGTGAAACGCAAAGCCATCAACGAGCAGTACCGGGAGCTGATCGAGTCCATGTATCGGGACTGACGGACTCGGTATAAATCCGGCATCAAAAACACTTGACAGCCCGCCTTCTTTCATATACGAGGTGACCGCTTGTGGGTTTTAATCTTTCTTTTACGCTGCAGTACTGAAGAAGATCAGCCCCTCCCATCGGTCCGAACTCCCTGGTCCGGATTTATTGACACGGTCGGCGATCGCATCATCGGGTTTGACCAATGTGAAAAGAGCTTTAAAGATGGACGCATCAGGACGCCATCACGAATATAAACAAGTTTTCCATCGTACATTTATCAAAAAATCTTAGAGGAGGTAGACATGTCGGAAGAAGAAAAAAAACCAAGATTGTCGAGAGCGGAACGGCTCGCAGCGGAACGAGAGAAAAACCTCGCCCACTGGGAAGCGCAGGACGCGATCCTGTTGAAACATCGCGAAGAGGCCTATAACATCGGCGGCGATGCACAGGTAGCCCGCCTGGCCAAACAGGGAAAGAAACCGATGCGCGATCTGATCAACCTGCTCATCGATCCCGGAACGGATCTGTATGAACTCGGTCTCGATGCGGGCTACGACATCGGCAAGAAGCGCCTTTACGGCGGTGAAATCTATGATTCGGAAAAGCGCGGCCATATCCCCGGCGGCGGCATGATCACCGGTGTGGGCACCGTCATGGGCAGGGACTGCATGATCTTTGCCAACGAGAACCGTTATGCCGCAGGCACCTACTTCCCCATTACCCTGAAAAAACACATGCGCGCCCAGGCCATCGCCGAACAGTGCGAACTGCCCTGCATCTACATCGCAGACTCCGGCGGCATCAACCTCCCGCTTCAGCTCGGCTGCTTCGCCGACGACGGGCACTTCGGCACCATGTTCTATAATATGTGCCGCATGTCCGCCAAGGGCATCCGCCAGTACACGCTGTCCACCGGCGGCAATACCGCAGGCGGCGCCTACATCGTTTATCTGGCCTCCGAATCGATCATGATCGAGAAGATGGCCTACGCCTTTTTGGCCGGTCCCCCCATGGTGAAATCGGCCATCGGCGAAACCGTCTCTCCGGAAGACCTCGGCGGCGCCTATGTCCATACCCAGCACTCCGGCGGTTGCGATCACTTCGTGCGGACCCAGGAAGAGGGCATCGCCAAGCTGCGCGCCATGATGGAATTCGAACCGTCCAACAAGCTCTGCATCGAACGTCGCGAAACCCGCGAGCCGAAGTTCGATTTCAAGGAGATGATGCGCAACACGCCCGTTGACACCTATCAGTACATCAATATCAAGGAAACCATCAAATGTCTGGCCGATGACAGCTATTTCCATGAGTACAAGCCGAACTACGGCCCCGGCCGCGGCGACTCCGTCATCGCCGGCAAGATGTGGATGAAGGGAATCCCGGTCGGCGTCATCGCCTCCAACGCCAGCGGCGTCATTTACATCGACGCGGCACGCAAGGCCACGGAGTGGATGATCCGCTGCGGCAACTCCAAACTTCCCGTGCTGTTCCTGCAGGGGTCACCCGGCTACATGGTGGGTAAGGCGGAAGAATGGGGCGGCATCGGCAAATACGGCTCCGACATGGTCCGCGCCTGTACGTGTCTGGACACCCCCAAAATCACCTACGTCATCGGTCCCGACCATGGCGCCGCCAACTACGGCATGTGCGGCCGGGCCTTCAAGCCCCGTTTCGCCTTCACCAACATGCGCGGCCGCACGACGGTCATGTCCGGCGAGACGGCCGGTTTCATCGTCGAAACGGTCCGCCGCAAGAACATCATCGACAAGGGCGGCGCCGTGAATGAGGAAGAAATGGCCCAGTTCCGCCAGATGATGCGGGACCGCTACGACTCGGAAGGCCATCCTTTCTATACCGGTTCGCTGATCTTCCATGACGGCGTTGTGACCTTCGGCGAGGCGCGCGACAAGATCGCGCGCGGGTTCGAGATTGCGCTCCGGGTTCCCATCAAAGAGTCTTACTGGGGTGATCTGAAGGTCTGATCGGCCGGAAAGAAAGGAAGGTGAAAACCATGTCTGATATCCTGTTGCAGGAAAGAACGGAAGACGGCATCCTGGTTCTTACGCTGAACCGGCCCGATGCCATGAACTGCTTTAATTTTGATCTTTTGGCCGTCCTGGCCGATGTGATCCGGGAAGCCAATTTCGATATGGATCTGCGCTGCATCATCATAACGGGCGCAAAGGCCGGCGATGAACCCAAAAAATGGTCCTTCTCCACCGGTGCTGATCTCAAGGAAAGACGGACGCTGACCCAGGACCAGGTGCGCCGGTTTATCTTCACGATCCGCAATACCTTCACGGCCGTCGAGCAGGTCCGCGTGCCCGTGATCGCCGCGATCAACGGTTTCGCTTTCGGCGGCGGGACGGAACTGTCCCTGGCCTGCGATATCCGCATCGCATCATCCAATGTGGTCATGGGCCTGACGGAAACGAGCCTCGCGATCATCCCGGGCGCCGGCGGCACCCAGAGGCTCCCGAGGATTGTGGGCGTCGCCAAGGCCAAGGAGCTGATCTACACGGCCCGGCGCATCAACGCCCAGACGGCGCTCGATATCGGTCTGGTCAGCAAGGTCGTTGAACCGGACAAACTCATGGAAGCCGCCCTTGAACTGGCGCGGGAAATCGCCAAAAACGGCCCGATCGGAGTGGCCCAGGCGAAGTTTGCCCTGAATTACGGGTCGGAGGCAAGTCTCGGCGTGGCGTTGCCGCTCGAATCCAAGGCTTACGAAGTAACGATTCCGACCAAGGATCGTCTCGAAGCTTTGGCGGCTTTTGTCGAGAAACGGAAACCCGTTTTTAAAGGCGAGTAATGACAGCAATAAAGCTTCCCCCCCCCATTCCTGCCGCCGGGGGGGAAGATTCTTTATTAACAATTTTTGAAGGAGGATAAGTTTTATGGCGACAGAGTACGATTATTGGAAAATTTTCCCGAGGATGCCGAAGAAGGTCACGATCGGGGACATCACGATCCGTGACGGCTTTCAGCACGAGGAGAAGTTCATCTCCACGCAGGCGAAGATCTTCTACGGACAGGAAATGATCCTGGCGGGCTGCCGGGAACTCGAGGTAACCAACCTCGCCGCCGCCACAACGCCCCAGTTTGTGGACGCGGAAGAAGTCATGAAGGCCATGCGGAGTGATGAGTTTGCAAAACGCGCTTCCCGCGCCGGAATCGATGTGTTTAAGGATGTCTGTCTGACCTGCGTAACGATCCGCGAACCCTCTGTGGATATTGCTATCCGCATGAAAAAGGAGGGCTTCGGGCCTGACCGGATCCTCATGATGGTCTCCACGGACCCGGAACATCATTTTGCCAATTCCGGAACGACCCTCTCCCATTACTGGAAAGAGGCAGAACGGTGCATTCAGAAGGCCCGGGACGTCGGGATGAAGATGGTCGGCACCGTCAGCACGATCTGGGGGAGCCCCATCAGCGGCGCCACGGAATTGAAAGACGCCGTGGAATTCACGAAGCGCTGGTTCGAGATCGGCGCCCATGACATCGAGCACGCCGACCACGACGGCTCCGCCAATGCGGCCGACGTCTATCGCTATTTCTCGATGGTCCTCGATGCGATGCCCAACCCCGAAGCCCACCTCTGCCACCTCCACGAGACGAAGCGCATCGCCTCTTCGTCGGTTTTGGCGGCCCTCCAGGCGGGTATCTGCCGCTTCGAGGCCACGCTGGGTGGTCTGGGCGGACAGCCGGCGAACTTCCTCGACGACTCTCCGATCAGGGGCACCGGCGAGTACTACTATGACGATCCCCGTTTTGTCGGCTTGGTTACCTTGGAAGACCTCCTCGTCCAGATCGACGAGTTGGGCATCGAGCACGGCTACGACGTGGACCGCGTCCTTTGGCTGGGCAAGAAAATGGAGAAGACTACGGGCCGGCGACTTCGTTCCGAGGCCATTTACAACGGACGCACCGCGAAGGCGGGGCATATGAAGTTCGCCCGTCCCGGTCTGAAGAAACTCATCGACAAACTCGGCGAGAAGCCCGGTCAGCGGGTTCCCGCGGATTGGAAGCCCGAAGCGGTCCTGCCGAAAGTCTGGGGTCCGGCGGATCCGCTCTGGAAAAAATAGACGGGCATGGCCCGTATTCACGGGGGGAGTTTCAGACTCCCCCTGTAATCTTTTTTATCCGTTCCGCTGTGCCGGGTCATCGGCGCAGCGGGACAATCAAATATCTGAGGAGGTATAAAATGGCAGTAGAAGTCGTAGCACCCATGCCCGGAACCATTGCGGAGATCTTGGTCGAAGTCGGCGACGCCGTCAATGCCGATGATGAATTGATCATCCTGGAAGCCATGAAGATGGAAAACCCGATTATGGCGCCATCCAGCGGCAAGGTTGCCGAAATCAAGGTCGCTGAAAAAGACAAGGTCGATACGAACCAGGTGCTGGTCGTCCTGGAGTAATACCTGCTATCCCAAAACAATAATGCCGGGCCTTTCTGAAAAAGGTCCGGCATTATTGTCTCAACGACATCTCAATGACATCTGCTAAATCTTACTTGATCGGCCATTCCCCTCTTTCCTTCAGGACGTCCCGATAAACTTCAAGGGCCTCGTTGACGGCGGGCATTCCTGCATACGTGGCCACCTGGAAAAAGATTTCCGTCAGTTTTTTCGGGTCGCACCCCACGTTGAGCGCCGCATTGACATGCAGTTTAAGTTCTCCCGTCGCCCGCAACGCGGCAAGCATCGCGCAGGCCGCCATCTGCCTTTCCGGCAGGGTCAACACGGTGCGTGAATAGAGATTCCCCGTGATAAACTTCGAGAACTCGTTGGCCAGATCCTTGTCGAATTCTCGCCACATCAGATAGGGCGGATCCATCTTGACGCCCGCCCCGAACAGTTTCTTTGCCGTTTCCTGGGTTCGCTTCACCACTTCATCGCTCATAAAACAATCTATCCTCCTTATCATTATTAGAATTGCATCATTTGAAGAACGCTCAAAAAAACCAAAACATCCCGGTTCAGGACGGCCTCGTAAAAAGGTCCGCAGGCAAGATGCCAAAATCATGGGGAATAAGGCACATCTTTACATCCGCCGCAACGAAAAGGATGAAGCGCAACGAAGCATCCGGACTTTTTACGAAGTCGTTTCATTTAACGAGGAAAACATCCCGATCCCGATCCTGGAAATAAACCCGCTCATACTGCCCACGGCCGGTCCTGGCAAAGAATTCCTCGCCGTTCGCGCGGCAGACGGAGCAGCTCCTTCCCGGAATGATGACGGCATAAATCCGGCTTCCTGTATCAGCCTTCGAATCGATCAGGACCAGCCCGCCGCAGTCGTCGCAGATCCGCACCGTCTCTTCCTGCTGTTCGCTGATGCCGTCCGTATCGTAATAGATGCTTTTACGGCGCCGCGCATAACCCGCGTCTCCGACGAGTTTTGCCTTCATGGCGGCTCTTTTCTGCCAGAGCCTGTAGATCTCCGCCCCATCCTTTTCTATTTTACGCATCATGTCGTCCGATTCCCTGAGCGTCAGCGGATCATAATCGGGCTCACGTACATGGCTGTAGTCGATTCCGGCCATCGCCAGAATGATGCCTACGTTGACATAGGGAAGGGCCTTCTCGATGGCGTAGCCGCCTTCCAGCACGGCAATGTCGGGCGCAAGCCTTTCATTGAGCGTCGCATAGCCCTGGGCGCTGAAACGCATGTCCGTAATGGGATCCGTGTAGTGGTTGTCCTGCCCGGCGGAATTGATGATGAGATCCGGCTTGAATTCTTTCAGAATGGGCAAAATCACATGATCCAGGACATGCAGGAAGCCCCGATCGGAGGTCCGGGGCGGAAGGGGAATGTTGATCGTCGCGCCCAAGGCATTCGGCCCTCCGAATTCATCATGAAACCCGGAACCCGGATAAAGCGTCCGTCCGTCCTGGTGGATCGAGATGAACAGCGTATCCGGATCGTGCCAGAAGATATCCTGCGTGCCGTCGCCGTGGTGACAATCCGTATCGACAACGGCAATCCGCCTGGGACCGTAATGCCGTCGGATATATTCGATCATGATGGCTTCGATGTTGATGTTGCAGAAACCGCGGGCGCCATGAACGACCCGCATGGCATGATGGCCCGGCGGCCGGACGAGCGCAAAGGCGTTGTCCACATCACCCCTCAAGACTTTATCCGCTGCCGTGATGGCCCCGCCGGCCGAGATCAGGTGAGATTCCGTAATGACGGACCGCGCATCAGGAACGCAGATATGGATCCGGTTAATATCTTCGACGGTCGCCAGTCCCGGTTTGAATTCGATAATGTTGTCAAAATCCAACAGGCCTTCTTCCCAGACCTGGTCCTGGGTATAGAGTAGCCGCTCTTCCCGCTCCGGATGCGTGGGAGAGATGGCCCAGTCAAAAGCCGGGAAAAAAACCAGCCCCGTTTTTCTGTGTTTTCGTGTCATAAACGCGCTCCCGCCTTAAAGCCCGCGATCAATCCCGGCTTCACCTGAAGCTTGACCCGGATATTTTTGCCGGTTGTGTAAAATTGATTGACCATATTGAATTCCTGGCTTTCAACGACCTCGATCTCCAGATCCTCTTCCTTGGCGCCCATGCTTAGGGCCTTCTCGCGCAGCTTTTCCCGGCCGATGTGAATCGCGTCCTCGCGACTGAAACGGGGGGAAATCGCCATCCGGCAGCCCTCTTCCGCGATGGATAGAAATTTCTGCTCCGTGTCCGCCAGAACGGTGATTTCCGCCGTGGTCCGGGCCAAAGCCGCCCCGATGGCGTTGGCGACTTCGGGGTGTTCGGGAATATGCACCGGGCAGTTCAGCAATTGTCCGAGCCGGGGCGCCATGGGCCCGGCCGGCCCCCCCACCACATGGAGGATCTTCGGCTGCAATTGCTTGCCTTCCAGCATTTCGTGAATCGTATAGACGGGCTGATTGTTGATCTCTTCAATGATCCGTTTGACCTCATCCGCAACGATGCGGCACGCCTCGTCGAAAATCCGCTGCGCCGCCCGCTCCGGCGAACAGCTCAGGGACGCAGCGATCGGGGCCATCGCCTTCTCGGCCTTGCTCCGCTCGCCAATATCCGTCAGGCCCAGGACGATCATCGCGTCGGTCGGCGTGGGGCAGGGGCCGCCAAAGGCCGCCGCCGGCCCTTCGCGGTCCGGTCCGATGGAAAGCCGCCCCTGATCGACGCGGACACAACTGTCGCCCCCCAGGCCGATCGATTTGGTGCGCAACCCCCGGATGAGTGTCTTGTATCCTTCGATCGTCACGCCAAAGGCTTCGAGCAGCGGAACGCCTTCGGCAAAGATGGCGATGTCGGTTGTCGTACCGCCGATATCCAGGACAATGGCGTCCTCCCTGTGGTTGGAAAGGCTGAGAACGCCCATGATGCTGGCCGCGGGACCAGACAGGATGTTCTGCACGGGAAATTCAAGCGATTGACGGATGTCGAGGGTACCGCCATCGGCCTTCAGAATGTAAATAGGCACGGAAATGCCCTGCCGGCGGACAAAATTGAGAACATCCTCAACAAAGCGGCTGTAAAGGCGGGCAACAGCGGCGTTCAGATAGGTCGTGGCAATGCGCCGCGGATAATTCAGATGTCCGGACATCCTGTGCCCCAGCGACAGATGTCCCGCGGCGCCCTCCAGCAGGTCTCTGATCCGGATCTCCTGGACGGGATTGCGCGTTGAAAATTTTCCCGCAATGCCGATATGATCGATGCCCTCCGAGTGGAAATGCTCGCCGATCCGCCTGATTTCCTCGTCATCGACCGTCGCGGCTTCCAGCCCACGGTGGTTGACATACCCGGAAACGAAATGGCAATCCCCCCCCACGGCAAGCCGCGCAGGTGAAATACCCGGACCGCAGGCCAGAATCATGCCCACGCGGTCGGTTTTTTTCTGAACAATGGCATTCGTGGATATGGTGGTGCTGAGGACCACGCGGCTGAGCTTCCCGGGATCCTCATCGCGCAGAAGCTCTTGCGTCACCTTCAGGAGTGATTGCAGCAGGTTGTCCGCATCGGTGAGAACCTTGGCCTTCCGGATGATCTTGAAATCCTCGATCAGCACTGCGTCCGTATGCGTTCCGCCCACGTCTATGCCCAGGATCATGATGCCACTCCGTACGTGCGATAGTCCTTCAAAACCGGGTTTCTTATATCCTGATAAATATATCTTGACAAGGCAAAAAAAAAGCGTATTTTCGCTTGCCGAACAGGACCATTGAGCATTGCCCGTTCTTGCAAAAAATCTTGAAAGGAGGTGACAAATCGATGAAGAAGGTCTTCGCTATTATTTTTTCCCTGCTTTTCGTCATGACATTCTCGTTTGCGGTCGTAGGCTGCCAGAAAGCAGAAGAGAAGAAACCGGCGCCCGCAGCACCCGCACCCGCACCCGCTCCGGCTCCGGCCCCGGCTCCGGGAGCAGCGCCCGCACCCGCGGCGCCCGCAGCACCCGCACCCGCTCCGGCTCAAGCACCTGCAAAGTAATAAAGCGCCATTGAAAAAAACAAGAGTGACCGGGCATTGGACGTACAATCTCCATGCCCGGTCTTGTTTTATACATCCATTTCCGCAACCACCGCCTTTTTTGGTTTACAATTTCACAAAAATGCGTAGAATACGGCGTAAGAAGGTCGTGATAAAGATCAAATACGAACTCAAGGAGGTGCAGCCATGTCGGATCGAGGTGTTGATTTCCTGAAAGGTCTGGTCATCGGGGGGTTGGTCGGCGCCGTTTTGGGCATTCTCTACGCCCCCAAAAGCGGCAAGGAAACCCGCGAGGACATTGCAAGGAAAACAGAGGATTTGCTGGTGAAGGCCCGCGAGGAATACGAAAGCGCGCTCGACAGAAGCAAAAAGGCCTACGAGTCAGCGGTCAAACGGCTGAAGGAAGCGGAAGTAACCGCAAAGGAAAAGATGGAGGAAGTGGAAGGCAGGGTCGAGGAACTGACGGAGCGTGGCAAGGAAACACTCCTGGATGGCAAGGGCCGCGTCAAGCGGGCCATCGAGGCCGGCGTGGAGGCCTTCAAGGAGGAAAAAAACAGGACTCAGGCTTAATTCAACGTTGGAGGAGTGGGTATGTTCCTGGAAATTGTGGTCACGATCCTGGGAATCGCATTTGTGTTGTTTGCCGTCTTTTCGATTCCGCCGCTGCTGCAACTCCGCAAAACGGCTGAGGCCATTGCCGTAACCCTTCAGACCCTGAACGAAAACCTTCCGGGTATTCTCAGGAATCTTGAGAGGATCACCGCCAATGTCAACGAGGCGACCTTCACGGTCAATCGCCAGGTCGAAGAGCTATCCGATTCATTCAGAAAATTGCATCGGCAGATCGTTTTCCTGTCGGATATGGGCCGGATTGTTCAGGCCGGCGCCCGAATCCCCGTTCTGAATACCCTGACGACACTGGCCGCCCTGGCGAAGGGCGTAAGTGTTTTCCTGAATGTCATGAACGAGAAAAGCGACAGGCCCGGCAGCCCCCCCGAAAAATGACCGCCCTGCCGTCGTGATCCCTCCGGAGCGCAAGAGGTGATTCAGGGCGACCTTTCGAACCGGCCGTATCTCCGGAACATCATAAAAGGGATGGCATATTGAAAGAGGTATCTATGAAAAGAAGGATGAAGGCCGTCCTTGTGTTGGCGGTTTCTCTGCTTTGTATATGGAGTCTTTGGAGCCTGTACACAAATTCCCCGGCGATCGCACTTGACCGGCAAACCTACAAGAATATCAAGCTTTTCAATGAAGTGCTGGACATGGTGCAAAAAAACTATGTGGAACCCGTCGAACAGAAAACCCTGATCCAGGGCGCCATCAACGGCATGATGAAGTCGCTCGATCCCCACAGCGCCTTCATGACGCCTGACATGTACAGGGAGCTGGAGGTCGAAACCCGGGGCAGCTTCGGTGGAATCGGGATTGAGATCACGATCTTCAAGGATATCCTGACCGTCGTATCGCCCATTGAAGACACGCCCGCCTATCAGGCCGGGATTCAGGCAGGCGACCAGATTATCGGGATCGACGGCAAGTCCACCAAGAATATCAGCATCATGGAGGCGGTCCGCAAGCTCCGGGGTCCAGAGGATACGAAAGTGACGCTGACGATCATGCGGGAAAGCTGGACCAAGCCTAAGGATATTGATATTACTCGGAAGATCATTAAGATTCAAAGCATCAAGGCCCGGACCTATGAAGACCGGATCGGCTATATCCGTATCGCCTCTTTCCAGGAAAATACGCTCAGGGATCTCAGGAAGGCGCTCAAGAACCTCGACAACCCGACCCTGCCTCTCAAGGGGCTCGTTTTGGATATGCGCAACAATCCAGGCGGTCTTTTGAATCAGGCTGTTGAAATATCAGATGTTTTTCTAAAATCAGGCGTCATTGTATCGACAAAGGGCAGGGCAAAGAACCTCGAGAATACTTTTTCCGCCAAAGACAACGGCGATGAACCCGTGTGTCCGATTGTGGTTCTGGTCAACGAGGGTACGGCCAGCGCCGCAGAAATCGTTTCCGGCGCCCTGCGGGACAACCGGCGGGCGATCATCGTCGGCGCCCCGACCTTCGGCAAGGGATCGGTTCAGACGATTATCCCCCTTGAAGACGGGTCGGCGTTGAAATTGACGACCGCCAAGTATTACACCCCCAGCGGGCGTTCCATTCAGGCTGAAGGCATCGTGCCGGATATCACCATCAAGCATCACCGGATAGCCGAGGAAAAAGAAGGCGCGGAGAATCGGATCCGGGAGCGGGATCTCAAGGGCCATATCAAGTCGCCCCAGGAAAACGGTGAAACAGGAGAAGAAAAATCCGCAAAAGAAGTGGAAGAATTGACGCGAGACAGTCAACTCAAAGGCGCCATCGATATTCTTAAAAGCTGGGATATCTTCCAGAAAACGATAAGAAGCTAAGCAGATGTCCAACACCTTCTTTCATAAAATCGGGGGCTTGATCGTGATCTGCCTGCTTCAGGGCTGCCTGCTGTTCCAGCCGTCCCACCACGCCCCTCCGCCGGTTTCGGACGCCCCCAATCCTCAATCCATGCTGGCGGCGTATCATTACTCCCTGGGCGTCCTCAACCTGCTTGACGAAAACAGCGAAGAAGCCACCGTTGAATTTGAAAAGGCCCTGCAATTCGATCCCAAATCCTCCGTCCTGGCCGGCGAGCTGGCGATTTTATACAACGAGAAGGGGGCTTTTGAAAAATCACTGACGCTTCTGCAGAACACCCTCCAATGGCATCCGCAGGACGTGGAGGCACATTTTCTGCTTGCCGGGCTATACGCCGGCCGGAAGGACTACCCGCATGCCATTGAGGCGTATCAGGCTGTGATCGCCCTGGACCCGAAACACATGTCGGCGTATCTGTATTTAAGCGGCCTTTACGCCGAGATGAAGGACCATGAAAATGCCCTGAACGCCCTGAAGAAACTCCTGAGCGTCGATCCTGATCACGTCGTCGGCCGCTATTATCTGGCCAAAGTCCTGATGGAACTCAAGCAGGATGAACAGGCGGAAAAGGAACTGAAGAAAACCCTTGCCCTCAGGCCTTCATTTGAACCCGCCATGACGGAACTGGCGTTTTTCTATGAAAGGCAGAAAAACTATGCGCTGGCTATCGGGGTTTACGACCAGATCGCAACCCTATACCCCGGCCACGTGAAAGTCAGGATCCGGAAAGGAGAGCTTCTGTTGCGTGAGCAACGGGATGCGGAGGCCGATCAGGTCTTCGGTGAGATCCTGCAGCAGCACGCGGGCAACAAGGAGGTTGCGCTGACCATCGGCCTGATCTACCTTGAAAGGAACCGCCACGAGCAGGCCATTAACCTGTTCAGCAACCTGCATGCGGCTTATCCGGACGATCAGAAGATCCATTATCTGCTCGCTGCGGCCTACAGTGAAAAATCCCAGACGAGAGAGGCCCTGGAAATCCTGGAACAGATCGCGCCGGAATCGGAATTCTACATCAACGCCCGCATCCATGCCGCAACGATCCTGAAGAAGGAGGGCCCCCCGGACGAGGCGGTCAACAGCATCCGCAGGGCCATTTCCCATAAGAAAGACGCGCCCGCTTTATACCTGTTCCTCGCCTCCCTGTATGATGAAAAAAAGGATCTTGAGCACGCCGAAAAGGTGCTGCTTGAAGGTCTGGAGGTTTCGCCGCAAAACACGGAAATCCTTTACAGCCTTGGGGTGCTTTACGAAAAGACGGATCGTTTTGAAGAGGCCCTCCGGCAGATGCGGCGGATCCTGATCATCACGCCCGATCACGCCGATGCACTGAATTTCATCGGCTACAGTTATGCGGACCGGAACCTCCATCTGGACGAAGCAGAAGAACTCATCAAAAAGGCCCTCAGGCTCAAGCCGGGCAATGCCTACATCATCGACAGCCTGGGCTGGGTCTATTTCCGGCAAA
>Ga0351881_1130_pt1 | contig 16896 bp, 12 predicted proteins | sample BONcelFGM3001E15_FD_206769 | JGI IMG/M metagenome (GOLD analysis project Ga0351881, IMG submission 206769) | Enriched cells from coal bed in the Powder River Basin, Montana, United States - BONCAT cells FGM rep3 HSBNCT.FGM.300.1.E15 ...
ATGTAAAAGCCCAGCGACTGCCAAACGCCCACGGCCACCACCGACCAGAAAGCCAGCCCCGCGTCGCCCAGCCAGCTTAAGTTCCACACCGCCCAGTCCGTCAGTTCCGACAGGCGGGCAAACCCCTGCGAAAAGATAAACTTCCAGATAAAGCCCACGATGGTCATGCTCATGATATAGGGTACGAAAAACATGCCGCGCAGCGTGTTAGCCAGACGGAACTTGCGGGTGAGCGCTACGGCCAGCGCCAGCGCCAGCACGTTGCTCGCGATGATGAAAAAAAACGCATAGCGCGCGGTGAACCACAGCGCACCCAGAAACGCAGGGCTGCCCGCGAAGATGGCGCGGAAGTTATCAAGGCCGATAAAGACGGGCGCTTTGGAGATGCCGTTCCATTCGGTGAGGGCGTAGTAACCGCTCAGCGCGAAGGGCACGTATATGGTAAGCGCCACCAAAAACAGGGCGGGGAGCGTGTACAGGATGGTCTCGCGGGTGGCGGCAACGCGCAGCCTTCCGCCGCGGGCGTTTGGCATGGGAACCCCTCCATGTGGCGAGCCGCGCCGTACCCGGGGATACGGCGCGGCTCTGTATGTGTTGCGCTGGTTACTTGCCGCCTTCCAGCTCGACCCACTTGGCTTCGATCTGGCTGCAGGCGTCGTCCTTGGTGATTGTGCCACCCACGTAGGCTTGCAGAATCTCGCCAAATGCCTGATGGAAGCTGTCCGTGGAGTAGGAGACCGACACCGCCGCCGCGCCCTTGGTGGCGCTGAGCGCGTCGCCCTGCTGTATGATCTGCATATCCGGGGCCTTCACGTCCTTGAGCGGGGGAATGACGCCTGCCACGTCGCAGAACCACGCCTTGCCGTAGTCGCTGGTGTACCACCAGTTGACGAAGTCCAGTACGCTCGCAAGCACTTTGGAGTCCTTGTAGATGCGCATGGCCTGATCGCTGCCCGCGATCACCTGGCACTGCGCCGCGTTGTCGGACACGGGGTAGCCTTTGAAGCCGATGTTGAAATCGGGGTCGATGTTCTTGATATCGCCCTCAACCCATGCGCCCTGCCCCAAAATCATGGCGGCCTTGCCGGTGCCGATGGCGGACTCTTCGCCGGCCAGATCGGTCTCCAGCGGTTTTGCGTCGCCGTACTGCACGGCCAGGTCGAGGAAGTCAAAGAAGTTGTTGTAGAGGATGGGGTAATCCGCAAACGTTGCCTCGCCCGCGATAAACTTCTTGACCAGCGCCTCGGGGTCCGGGCTAGCCGCGTCCAGGAAGTGCTGGAAGATGTGCTTATACACCCACCACTCGGCAAAGCCGGTGGAGAAGGGTTGGTAGCCCGCGGCGGCGATGGTTTCGCACGCGGCCTTCATGGCCTCCGTGGTGGCGGGGAACTCGGCGATGCCCAGTTCGTCGAAGATCTTCTGGTTGTACACGATGCCGAAGTAGTTGCTCTTGAGCGCAAAGCCGTGCACCTCGTCGCCGCTCATCATCACGGCCTTGACGGAATCCTGCATGGCCGCGGCGGCGGGCTGGTCGGCAAAGTTGTAGGAGTATTCCAGATACACGCCGATCTCCTTGCCGGATGTGGTGGCGAAGATGTCCGGGCACTCGCCCGCGTTGATCTTGGTCTTGAGCAGCGTGGGGTAGTCATTCTGGGTGGTTTCGTAATTGATGGTCACGTTGGGCGCGACTTCCTTGTACGCGTCGATCAGCGCGCGCACCGCGTCGGCGTACTCCGGCTGGCTGATGAACATGTTGATGACCACGGGTTCCTCGGCGCGCGCGAACGTCGCCATGGACAGCAGCATCACGATTGCCAGCGTCAGGCTGAGCAGTTTCCTCATGGTGTTTCTACCTCCGCTTCTGAAATGGGTACAGTGCGCCGGACACCTGCCCGGCCTTCTGCGCCTATTCTAGCGGCGCGTGCCTGATCTGGAAAGGTAATATCCAGAACATACATGGGTATATTCGTGCACAAATACTTCCTTCCTCCTTTTGCGTATGGTAAGATAGGGGCACGGAACGGCGGTGATTTCCCTTGAAAACCCTGCGGCAGCGCATACTCGGCTGGCGGAACCGCACCACCATGCGCAGGCAACTGAGCCTTGTGCTGGGGCTGACGGTATCCCTCGCGATGGCGCTGATTATCATGTTCGGCTACCTGAGCCAGGCCGACGCAAGCATGCGGCGGCAGGTGTCCATGCTGCGCCGTGTGCTGGAGATGGAATTGGCCAGCCTTGACACCTACGTGGCCGATCAGCTGGCCTTCTCCATTCAGCTGCGCAACCAGACGGCCTTCATGGACCTGCTGGCCCGCACGAGCCCGCTGAGCTACACACAGCGGCAGACGGTGGAAGCTACGTTTAAAACCTACTTCTACTCCCGCGGCGATCTGGACGCGATGGAGCTGTACCTGATCCGCCAGAGGCTGAAGCTGTCGCTGGCCAAGCCTGTGCGCAAGATTGGTATGCAAAGCGGCGCAGACCCTTCGCTGCTGCCGGATTACGCCGTCTTTACCGCCAAGCCCGGCTTCAGCAGCGTAACGGCCAGCGGCACAGGCTTTCTGGAGGTCACGCGCACGATCATCGACTCGCCGCGCGAAACGCCGCTGGCCGTGGTGCGCTTTACCGTGGACGCAAGCTTTCCGCAGGCGTTGGAGCGCAGCCACGCGGGCGAAGAAGAGCAGCTGTGCATCCTGGGCGCAAACGGCGCCTACCTGCTGGCGGAGGGGGTTGCGGCCACAGATCTTTTTGGGCTGGCGGCGGGGGCGGAAGGCGACGCGCAGAGCGCGGTGCGGCGCATCGGCGGGCGCGAAACGCTGTGCGTGGTGGCGGGCGGCGGCGCGTACGGGTTCACGCTGATCGGCCTCAAGCCCATGGCGGTGGTCAACGCACCGCTCATTGCCACGCGCAACGGCTCCATTTTGCTGGGCATCATCTCGCTGGCCGTTACGGTACTTACGCTATTGTCGTCCATCAAGTTCATCACCACACCGCTTTCCAAGCTGGCGCACCGCCTGCGGCGCGTGGGCAGCGGCAACTTCACCACCCGCGCGGCGCTGGAGGGCAGCTATGAAATGCGCGGTCTGTCCGAAGACGTGAACCAGATGATGGACGGCATACGGGAGCTGATCAACACCACGTACGTGGCACAGCTAAACGAGCGCACCGCGCAGTTGACCGCGCTGGAGGCGCAGACCAACCCGCATTTCCTGTTCAACACCTTGCAGGCCATTGCCACGCAGGCCATCGTGAGCGGGCAGGAGCCCATCTACGCGATGGTCACCTCGCTGGCGGCGCTGCTGCGCTACTCGGTCAAGGGCGGCAACCTTGCGGCGCTGGGCACCGAGCTGGAGCATGTGAACAAGTACCTCTCGCTGCAAAAGGCGCGCTTCGGCGAGCGGCTGGCGTTCACCTGCACGGCGGAGGCGGCGCTGTTGCCGCTGGCCGCACCCAAGTTGGGGCTGTTGTCGCTGGCGGAGAACAGCATTATCCATGGGCTGGCGGGTTCGGCGGCGAGTATCCGCATCGCGGTAGAGGCCACGCTGGAGCGCGGCGAGCTGCTGCTGTGCGTGACGGACGACGGTTGTGGCATCGACGGTGAGAAGCTGCGCGTGCTGCGTGAGGCGCTGGCCGGGCCCGATGTGGTCATCACCCAAAACATCGGGCTTTTGAACCTGGCCAGCCGCCTGAAGCTGCTGTATAACGGGCGCGCGCGCATCACGGTCAACAGCCGTACCGAGCAGCCCCGGCAGACGGTGGTTAGTATCGCGATCCCCATGGAGGTGATGGAGGGTGTACAGGGTACTTTTGATTGACGACGAGCCGCCCGTCCACCTCGCAATCCGCTCGCTGGTAGATTGGGCCGCGCTGGGCCTGCGCGAGCCGCAATCCGCAGCCAATGGGCAGGAGGGGCTCAAATGCATGGAGCGCCTGCGGCCTGATATCGCCTTTGTGGATATGAACATGCCGCTGATGGGCGGGGTGGATTTTCTGTCCGTCGCCAGCCGCAACCACCCGTACTGCCAGTACATTGTCGTCAGCGGGCACAACGAGTTCGCCTACGCCAAGGCGGCCATCCGCGCGGGCGCTGTGGATTACCTGCTCAAGCCCATCGACCGCGCGGAGTTGGACCGCGCGCTGCGCAAGGCGATCCTGCGCCTGCCGGAGCGCGCGCTCGCGCCGGACGAGCAGACCCCCACCGAGGTGATCGCCACCGTGCGGGACTACATCAACCGCCATTACCAGAGCGACATCCGCGTGGAAGAGCTGGCTGAACGATTCTATTTCAGCAAGGAGTACCTGACGAGGCTGTTTCGCAACCAGTACGGCTGCCCGATTTACGAGTACGTGCTGCGCGTGCGCATGGACAACGCCCGCGCCTACCTGGCCGACCCGAACCTAACCGTGCAGGAGATTGCGGAAAAGATGGGCTACAGCAGCGCCAACTACTTCGGCAAAGCCTTCAAGCACCGCTATGGGCTTACGCCCTCAGAGTACCGCGAGCGGCGCGATCCCGCGCCGTCGTGAACGCGCAAGCCGTGCGCAGGGCATCCTGTGGGATGCAGGGATTTACCGCCGGGCCAAACGCATACGAAAGCGCCCCGGCATCCCGCGGATGCCGGGGCGCAGCACGCGTCGTGTGCCTAGTAGAGCTCGCCGTGCTCGCGCACGATCTCGACCGTCGGGTCGTACCGCTTGCCCAGGATACGGCTGGCCTTGCGGTTGGCGACGCTGTCGAAGATGATGGAATAGTCATAATCCGGCGGGTACAGCTCCGCTGCGGGCACCAGTAGCCGCAGGCGGTTGTGGCGCACCACGCGCTTCTCCCCCTTGATCTGCACAACCACGTCGCCGTGCTCGTCGGCGGGACGGTACACGATGCCGTTTTCCTGCCCGGGCAGCAAAGACACGCTGTCGCCCATGGCAAACTTGCTCGACGGGTCGTTTACGGCCTTGTCCGGCTCGATGCGGCTCAGGCCGCTTTTGGGCGCGGGCATGGCTTTGGCCTCGCCTTCGGCAGTGCCGCCGTATACCTCGCGGCTGGCGCGCGCCAGCAGATGGGGTGCCAACCCCAACCGGCGCGCGATGTGTAGCGCGCAGCTTTCGCCCGCCTTGCCCATCTCCAACCGGTAGAGGGGGGCCAGGCTTTCGGGGTCGAAGGCCATACGCGCGGTCTGCACATGGTCGGTATTGGCGGCGTAAGCCTTGACCTGCGCGTAGTGCGTAGTGACCAGAAACATGCAGCGGCGCTGGCGCAGTTCCTCCAGCACGGCGATGGCGATGCCCATGCCTTCGGCAGGGTCGGTGCCGCTGCCCAGCTCGTCCAGCAGCACTAGGCTGTCTCGGCTGGCGCGTTCCAGAATGCGGATGATGTTGGTCATGTGGCCGGAGAAGGTCGACAGGTTCTGCGAGATGTTTTGGCTGTCGCCGATGTCGCACCACACCTGATCCTGCATGGCGATGCAGCTGCCCTCGCCGCAGGGGATGTGCAAGCCGCACTGCGCCATGAGCGTGAGCAGGCCCACCGTTTTGACCGCGACGGTTTTGCCGCCTGTATTGGGGCCGGTGATCACCACGCCGGTCGTGTGCTCGTCCATGCTAAAATCCAGCGGTACGCAGGTCGCGGGATCCAGCAGCGGGTGCCGCCCCTGACGGATGCACAGCCTGCGTGCGCCGTTTACCTCGACCGCGCGCGCCTGCATGGCCGCGCTCAGCTTAGCCTTGGCGAACATCACATCCACCACGGTCATGGTTTCCATGTTGCGGCGGATCGGGTCGCTGTGCTCATGCACCATGGCGGCCAGCGTGAACAGCACGCGTCGGGTTTCTGCGTCTTCCTCCACGGCCAGTGCGGCACGCTCGGCCTGCAGCGTGCCGATAGCGGTAGGCTCCATGAACACCGTGCCGCCGCTGGCGGAGGCATCCACCACCGTGCCGCCAAACTGCGCCTGAAAGCGCTTGAGCACCGGCAGCACATAGCGCCCGTTGCGCGTGGTGATGAAGCTGTCCGCAAGATACTGCTTGCGGCTTTGCAGCACCTGATTGAGCTTCTCCTTGATGCGGGCCTCGGCTTGCTCCATCTTGCGGCGCAGCGAGCGCAACTGAGGCGAAGCTTCGTCCAGCACGCGGTCTTCGCTCACGCAGCGCTCGATCTCATTTTGCATGGCGTCCAGGTTTTCCATGCTGCGCCCGAGGGCCGCCATCTGCGGGTTCTGGCTTTCGGTGCGCCTGAGGTAGGATGCCAGCCGCCGCACGGATACGGCGAACAGCGCCACACCGCTGAGCTGCGCTGGCGTGAGCATCGCGCCGATCTGGCATAGGGTGAGCGTCTCGGTCAGGTCCTTCATGGCGGCCAGCGGCGGCGAGCCGCACGCGTCCAGCACCAGCCGCGCTGCGGTGGTCTCGGCCATTTTTTGCCGGCACACGGCCTCTTTCAGGTAGGGGGTAAGGCTGTCCAGCTGCTGGCGGGCAGGCTCTGAAACGGCGTGTTCCTTCAGTTTTTCAATGATGGCGGGGAAGGCAAGGGTTTCCAGATGAATATCCATGGCGTTAGCACTCCTCATGTCCGGATGGGTTTTACCTGCATGAGTGAGGGCTGGGGCACTTGTTGCCAAACAAAAAACAGCAGGCACGACAAGCGTCGCCTGCTGGCACAGGGTACGCGTCGTGTTTGGCGGTTCAGTTGGAACAATGCCGCACTACAAGTAGGCGATCATGCTGTCGCCCTGTCCTGTGTGTACGGGCCATGCCCCTTCAGCGAACCGACTCCACGCGCGTACCTCCAAAATGTGATGGCTTATGATAATGCATGGCAGTACCGCTTGTCAAGGTGCTGCGTGTAAAAATGTATAGCCTTTTGGCAAACTGTCAGCGTTGCTTCAACGGGAGTAAGGCTGCAACCTTTCGCCTCGCGGTGTTTGCTGCCGATGCCGTGGCAGGGTCGGCTCGGGCAACATTTCGAGAGGGACGGGTGTGTTTGGCAGGAGATACCATAACGTCGTGGTATACTACACACAGCAGGTTAGATTTGTACGAGCGCGCTGGATACAGACACGCTGAAAGGAGCAGACCGGATGGCGATGACGTTTACCGCGGTATTGCAACGTGACCCCGATATGGACGGCGGGTTTGTGGTTGTGCCTTTTGATGTGCAAGCGGCGTTTGGGGCAAAGCGCATCAAGGTGAAGGCGACGTTTGACGGCGTTGCGTACCGAGGCTCCATCGTGCGCATGGAGGGAGCTTTCGTGATCGGCGTTACGCAGGCGATCCGCGGGCAGATTGGCAAACAGCCCGGCGACACCATCAACGTAACCGTAGAGCGGGATGACGAACCCCGCACTGTGGAACTGCCTGACACGCTGCGTGCCGCGCTGGAGGCGGACACGGAGGCTGCGCAAACATTTCAGGCACTTTCCTACACCCGCCGCAAGGAATATGCGGCATGGGTGGCGCAAGCCAAAACGGAGGCGACCACGCAGCGGCGGCTGGAAAAGATGTTGGCTGAATTGCACGAACGAAAGTCACTATGATAATTTTAACCGCACACCGTACGGGGGTCTTCGGGCAAGGCGGGGCGGCAAGGAGGAACATGCATGAACATCACGGTCAAAACGCATGGGGGTAAGCCTTACGCTTTGGTCACGGCCGAGGAACCGCTCATCGCGGACGCGCAGTCCGCACTCGACCTGATGGTGACCGTTGGCTATGAGGCGGACGTAAACCGCATCGCCCTTTACAAACAGGCGGTTGCCGAGGCGTTCTTCACGCTGGGCAGCGGGCTTGCGGGCGATGTGCTGCAAAAGTTTGTCAATTATCAGGTCCGGCTCGCCATCATTGGCGATTATAGCGGTTACCGTAGCAAGCCGCTGCGCGATTTTATCTATGAGAGTAACAAGGGGCGGCATGTGTTTTTCGTGGGCACCGAGGCGGAGGCCGCTGAAAAGCTCACGGCGGAATGAGCGCACGTGCCGCGCATGTGTAAACGCGGTATGTTCTTGCATCGAAAAGACCGGCCAACTGCTGGCCGGTCTTTGTATGCAGTCAGGGTTGGGTTCAGCCTTCCAGCGCCTGCGCCAAGTCCTCCAGAATGTCGTCGATGTGCTCGGTGCCAATGGACAGGCGTACCGTGTTGGGCCTGATCCCCTGCTCGGCCAGCTCGGCTTCACTGAGCTGGCTGTGCGTGGTGCTGGCGGGGTGGATCACCAGTGATTTGACATCCGCCACGTTGGCCAGCAGCGAGAAGATCTTGAGCCTGTCGATGAACGCCTGCGCTTCCGCCGCGCCGCCCTTTACCTCAAAGGTGAAAATGCTCGCGCCGCCCTTGGGGAAATACTGCCGGTAGAGGCCATGGTGCGGGTGGCTGGGCAGCGAGGGGTGGTTCACCTTTTCCACCTGCGGGTGGCGGGAGAGGAAATCCACCACCCTTACGGTGTTTTCCACGTGCCGCTCCACGCGCAGGCTGAGTGTTTCCAGCCCTTGCAGGAACAGGAACGCGTGCAGCGGCGCGATGGCGGCGCCGGTGTCGCGCAGCAGGATGGCTCGGATTTTGGTCACATACGCGGCGGGGCCCACCGCCTTGGTGAAACTGATGCCGTGGTAGCTGGGGTTGGGCTCGGTCAGCGAGGCGAACTTGCCGCTGGCTTCCCAGTCGAACGTGCCGCCGTCCACGATCACGCCGCCGATGGCCGTGCCATGCCCGCCGATGAACTTGGTGGCGGAGTGTACCACGATATCCGCGCCCAGTTCAAAAGGCCGCAGCAGATAGGGCGTGGCGAACGTGTTGTCCACAATCAGGGGAATGCCGTGCGCGTGCGCGACGGCGGCGGTTTTTGCGATGTCGATCAGCGTGGCGTTCGGGTTGCCGATGGTCTCGATGAATACGGCTTTTGTGCGCGCGTCGATGGCGTTGGCAAACGCGTCCTGCTCGTCCGCGTCCACAAACGTCGTGGTAACGCCGTACTGGGGCAGCGTGTGGCGGAACAGATTGTACGTGCCACCGTAGATGGTTTGGGCAGAAACGATGTTGTCGCCCGCCTGCGCGATGTTGAGGATCGCGTAGGTGACGGCCGCCGCGCCGGAAGCCACGCCCAGGGCGGCGACACCGCCCTCCAACGCGGCGACGCGCTTCTCAAACACATCTTGCGTAGAGTTGGTAAGCCTCCCGTAGATGTTGCCCGCGTCGGTCAGGTTGAAGCGCGCGGCGGCGTGCGCCGCATTCTTGAACACATAGCTGGTGGTCTGGTAGATGGGCACGGCGCGCGCGTCGCTGGCGGGGTCGGGCTGTTCCTGGCCTACGTGCAGTTGCAGGGTTTCAAAACGGTATTTGCTCATAGTCATAACCTCTTTCATTACATAATGGGCAGATGTGCGGGGTGTTGGGGGGTGGCCTTAACAGCGTTGCACATTCGCCCATTGCGAAAGTTATGCCTGAGCATATACAGGATCATCGGGTTCATGCCATCCCTCTTTCCATTCATAAAGCGTAAACCTATATGAATGGTATGATAATAAGGGATAAACAACCGCTTGTCAATACGCAAATCAAAAAACCTGCCGCCGATGGGCGTGCAGGTTCATCTGCCAAACGGACGTGTTCTGTTGGGGAGCCACGCCGTCAACAAGGCGCTGCCGCCCGCGACGCCGTACGGTTTACGCGGGGTGAAACGGTTGTCGGTGTCAAAGCGGCTTTGTAAGGCATAATCGCGTTTTGCTGAACAGCGACCACGGCCGCAATGGCGCTCCGCAGAAGCGTTGCGACCATGCGGGTCAGCCATTGCCTGCCGCGGCCGGCGTGTGCCGGATGCGGGCGCAACCTGAAGCGACGCTAAATGCTGTACGCCCAGCTGCCGTCCTGCAAATCTTCGTCGGCAAGGTCGGCCAGCGTCACGCTGTCCACATAGTCGTTGACTGCTTTGTACAACCCATCCCAGAAGCGGATGGTTTTGCACACGCCCACGCGCGGGCACTGGTTGGGCTCGTTCTCCATACACGCTACGGGGAACAGGTCGCCCTCCACCACGCGCAGTATATCGCCTACGGTATAAGCCTTGGCGGGGCGCGTTAGCAGGTAGCCGCCCTGGTTGCCGCGCACGCTGCGGATGAGGCCACCCCGGTTGAGCAGTGTCACGATCTGTTCCAGATATTTGACCGAGATTTCCTGTCTTGTGGATACTTCTTTCAGGGTAACGGCTTCGCCGGTTTCGTGCTGGGCAAGGTCAATCATAAAGCGCAGGGCATACCTGCCGCGGGACGATATTTTCATTTGTTTCCCTCCCTTTTATGATTATACCACGGGAAAAGTATGATAACAAGACGGCTGCGGATTTTGCCGCACGCTGCCACAGCCCTCTGCGCGCAAGGGGTTGCGCGCCATTTTGCTTGACCCGCCTGTGCGTTTGCGTTATGATGAAACCAACCGAAAGGAGCGTGCCAGATGAACCTCCTGATCACGGGTGCAAACGGATTCATGGGCAAAAACCTGCGCATGGCGCTGCAAGGGCGCGGCGATGCGCTGTTTGCCACCGATATCGACACCCCTGCCGCTGCGCTGCAAAGGGCCGCGCGGGAGGCGGATTTCGTGTTTCACCTCGCGGGGGTGAACCGCCCGCTCAACGAGGCGGAATACCACACAGGCAACGCCGGGTTTACGGAAACACTGCTCGCGATGCTGGCGGCGGGCCGCAAGCCGCCCGTGCTGCTGAGCGGTTCCACACAGGCTGCGCTTGCCAACCCCTACGGGCAAAGCAAGCTGCTGGCCGAGCAGGCGGTGCGCGCCTACGGCGAGTGCACCGGCGCGCCGGTGTACTGCTACCGCCTGACCAACGCGTTTGGTAAATGGAGCCGCCCCAACTACAACAGCGCTTTGGCCACGTTTTGCTTCAACATCGCCCGCGGCCTGCCCGTGACTGTCGCAGACCCGGACAAAACCCTGCGGTTGGTCTACATTGACGATATCGTGACCGAGTTCCTGCGCGCGCTGGAAGGCAGGCCCACCGCGGGCAAAGACGGTCTGTGCCACGCGGGGCCAGAGCACGAGGCCACGCTAGGGCAGATCGTAGCGCTGCTCAACGTGTTTCATGAGAGCCGTGAAACCCTGGCCTTGCCCGACCAGCGCGACCCGTTTGTGCGCAAGCTCTACGCCACGTACCAGAGCTTTCTGCCGGAGGACGGCTTTGCCTACGCGCCCGTATCGCACGCGGATGCGCGTGGCTCATTTACCGAGCTGCTGCGCATGGGCGGCTACGGTCAGGTAAGTGTGAACGTGGTGAAGCCCGGTGTGTGCAAGGGCGAGCACTGGCACCACACCAAGCACGAAAAATTTGTCGTGGTGGCGGGCAGCGGCGTGATCCGTTTCAGAAGCCCGTTCAGCGAAACCGTGCTCGCCTATCCGGTGAACGGGGAAAGCATCACCGTGGTGGATATCCCGCCCGGATTCACTCACAACATCGAAAACCTCGGGGATTGCGACATGGTCACGCTGATGTGGGCCAGCGAGCCTTTTGACCCGCAAAGGCCGGATACGTGGCGGCTGCCCGTAGCGCCGCAAGGGAGGGATACCCCGTGAAAAAGCTCAAGCTGATGACGGTGCTGGGCACAAGGCCGGAGATCATCCGCCTGTCCGCGGTGATGCGCTGTGCGGACCGCTACTTCGACCATGTGATGGTGCACACGGGGCAGAACTACGCGCCGGAGCTCAACGACGTGTTCTTTCGCGACCTGAAGCTGCGCAAACCAGACCATTATCTGGGTGCGGTGGGCGCGGACCTGGGCGAAACGATGGGGCAGATCATCGCGAAAAGCTACCGCGTGATGCAGGCGGAAGCGCCGGACGCGCTGCTGATACTGGGCGACACCAACAGCGCGTTGGCAGCCATCTCGGCCAAGCGGCTGAAGATCCCCATCTTCCACATGGAGGCGGGAAACCGCTGCTGGGACTGGAACGTGAGCGAGATGATCAACCGCAAGATCGTCGACCACATCAGCGACATCAACCTGCCCTATACCGAGCACAGCCGCCGCTACCTGCTTAGCGAGGGCATCGACGGCAAGACCGTCTTTGTGACCGGCTCGCCCATGCGCGAAGTGCTGGACACGGCGATGGCAGACATTGAGAAAAGCGACGTGCTCGAACGCATGGAGCTTACGGCCGGGCGTTACATCCTTGTGTCCGCGCACCGCGAGGAGAACATCGACCTTGCGGACAACTTCCTCTCGCTGATGGAAGCCATCAACCGCATGGCCGAAACCTATGGCATGCCGGTCATCTACAGCACCCATCCGCGCTCTTTGAAGTTTATTGAGCAGCGCGCCTTCCGCTTCCACCCGCTGGTGCGCAACGTAAAGCCGCTGGGCTTCTTTGACTACAACAAGTTGCAAATGAACAGCCTCGTGGTGCTGAGCGACAGCGGCACTCTGAGTGAGGAAAGCGCTATGCTGGGCTTCTGCGGCGTGCTGGTGCGCACCAGCACGGAGCGGCCCGAGGTACTGGACAAGGGCACCGTGGTGGTGGGGGGTATCACGGGCGAAAGCGTGGCGCAGGCTGCGGAGCTTGCCATAGCGATGCAGGCAGCGGGCGAGCCCCGCGCCATGCCGCAGGACTATGCCGATGCCAACGTGAGCGTGAAGGTCGTTAAGCTGATCCAGAGCTACACGCCCATCGTGAACCAGACCGTGTGGCTGAAAAGTCCGCTTTCAACGCGTAAAAACGACGGTTAACGAATTGTATATCAGAATATAGCGTAAATCCCGTGACAGGCGCACCGTCGATGGGTATAATACAATCATCGGGATACCCCGAATGATATAAGGAGGATTTGATTTATGAAACAAAAAGGGTTGATGCGCCTCCTGAGCATCGTGGCAGCGCTACTGCTGCCGCTGAGCGCCATGGCGCAAGGTGCGGCGGCTGATTTGCTGACCCAGGCCAACACCGACGGTAAAGAGATCGTTACAACGCTTACGTTCGAACCGGGTCCGACCCTGTCGGACATCCCCGCCGTGGCTGACTTGAGCGCCGCCATCCGGCTCAACTCGCTGCCGGGCGGGTACGGTGCGTTCACCCTCTCGCTGAGCGGCGTGGATTCCTTCGCCGCTCTGTTTGGCGCGAACGCGGATGGGCTCTATGTGAAAAGCGAGATTCTTGGCGAAAAACCGGTCTATGTCACGTGGGCTGATCTGCAGAAGTTCATGGACGAATCCATGAAGACCAGCGGTATGGGCGATGCGGGCATGGCCCAGTTTGGCCAAGGCTTCGCTTCCGGCTTCCAGAGCAGCCTTTTCAGCGGCAAAATGATGGCGAATGACGGCGAAACGCTGACCGAGGAACAGATCAAGCAGAAGATCATCGATGCCATGGATGGGGACGACAGCTTCATTAAGTGGGCCGAAGCCATCGAGGCCAAGCAGGTGGTAACCACCGGCGAGTTCGCGCTGGAAGGCAGCGACGTGGCCACCACCAAGACGGAGCTGACCGTGACCAAGGAAGACATGGCCGCCCTCTACGAGCTTCCCTATGTGCAAAAACAGATCATGGCGCAGGTCAAAGCGCAGGACAGCACCCTGACTGACGCGCAGGCTGATGCCAAGGTCAAGGAACTGGTTACCGAAATCAAGGACGCGCTGATGAAGTCCGACGCGCAGGTACCCATCACCATGCTGACCAAGGGCGAGGATGAGCTGGTTGCCCTGCAGGTGAAGGCGACGGGCGCGTATCAGAACACCGTGAACGACGTGACCACTAATGCGGACGGCAGTACCACCACCAATACGACCACCACCTATGTGCCCATGACCTTTGACATGGTCTACACCGGCAAAACGGTGGAGGGCGGCAAGCTGCACGCGTTCACCATGACCGCTGCGGAGAAGGATGTCAAGCAGTTTACGGCCAAAGGTAACTTGACCATCACCGATAAAACGACAGTTGGAACGCTGAGCGTGACCGACGGCATGGACAAGCCTCAGTTGCAGCTGGATCTGACATGCGACTATAGCGACGCCAAGCATACCATGGGCGAGCTGGCCATGACCGCCTTTGATACCACCAACACCGCACTGGTGTTTGGCTACGACCAGTTGGTGGGCGAAACGACCGTCGATACCAAACTGAGCGTTTCCAGCGATACGAGCATTGAGGCCATCCGGGCGGACGACGCCAAGGCTTTGCTTGGCACGCTGAAGATCAGCACCGTCGTGCAGGCGGACAGCGGCACCTTCGCATCCCTCAAGGAAGCGTCGCCCGCCACGTCAACCGAGATCGCCAAGATGAGCGAAGCGGAGATGCAGACCTATGTGGGCTCGCTCCAGAGCAACGCCATGCAGGTGATGTACAAGGTGCTGGGCAACCTGCCACCGAGCGTATCCTCGTTACTATTCGGGTCAACGGGCAACTGACCCATCGCCCAACAGACCACTCGCCGCCCCGGCCCATGCCGGGGCGGTTTTGCGTGCGGTGGGCATAGGTTTGCAACAAGCATCGCTGCGTCTTGCCGCGCGCGGCGGGCTGCGCTGTATCCCATCGCGTCGCATATGCGCGTATATCCCGGCGGCTGTTTTGGTGGGAGGCCAAGATGTACGAACAAGTGAGCCGACATTTTGGAGCATGAACGATTGTCGGTCAGGCAGAATTTCAGCTTGACACGCAGCGCGTTTGGGTTACAATTGTGGATAGATCAACCTACTACTAAAGGAGGAGTACCTGTGCCTAATATCCCTGTGATCAAGCTGGGCGTGGTCGCCGTCAGCCGCGATTGTTTCCCCATTCAGCTTTCGCGTGCCCGCCGTGGCGCGCTGGTCGAAGCGTATGCCAAGAAGTACGATCAAATCACCGAGGTGCAAACAATCATCGAGGGTGAAACCGATGTGGCCCCCGCCCTCAAGGAACTGACAGACGCTGGCGTAAACGCATTGCTGGTTTACCTTGGCAACTTCGGGCCGGAAGGCCCCGAGACACTCATCGCCCAGCAGTTTGGCGGGCCTGTGATGTTCGCGGCCGCCGCCGAGGAAACCCGCGAGACGGTCAAGAGCGACCGCGGCGATGCGTATTGCGGCATGCTCAACGCCAGCTACAACATCGGCCTGCGCGGGCTTCGAAACTGCTACATCCCCGAGTACCCCGTGGGCACGGCTGCGGAGATTGCCGACATGCTAAGCGAGTTTGAGGCCATCGCCCGCGTGCTGCTTGGCGTGCGCGGCCTCAAGGTGATCACCTTCGGCCCCCGCCCCTTTGACTTCCTCGCCTGCAACGCGCCCATCAAACCCCTGTACGACCTGGGCGTGGTAGGCGTGCAGGAGAACAGCGAGCTGGACCTATTCTCCGCCTTCAAGGCGCACGCGGACGACAAGCGCATCCCCGCCGTCATGGCGGATATGGCCGCCGAACTGGGCGGGGGTAACAAGATGCCGGGCATTTTGCCCAAGCTGGCGCAGTATGAGCTCACGCTTCTGGACTGGGTTGAGAAGAACGTGGGTGCGGCAAAGTACGTCTACCTTGCCAACAAGTGCTGGCCTGCGTTTGAGAACGAGTTTGGCTTTGTGCCCTGCTATGTGAACAGCCGTTTTGCCAGCCGCCTGATGCCCATCAGCTGCGAGGTGGATATCTACGGCGGTTTGAGCGAGTACATGGTTGCCTGCGCCAACCTGACCCCGCCTACCATCCTAGACATCAACAACACCGTGCCGGAAGATCTGTACAACGACCGCATTAAGGGCAAGTACGCCTACACGCTGCACGATACGTTCATGGGCTTCCACTGCGGCAACACGCCCATCTGCCACCTTACCCAGGGCGAGATGAAGTACCAGCTGATCATGAAGCGCGCCATGGAGCCGGACAGTGAGCCCAATATCACGCGCGGCACGCTGGAGGGCGACATGAAGCCCGGTGACATCACATTCTTCCGCCTGCAAGGCGCGGCGGACGCCACCCTGCACAGCTACATCGCGCAGGGCGAGATCCTGCCCGTGCCCACCGGCTCATTCGGCGGCATTGGCGTGTTCGCCATCCCCGAGATGGCGCGCTTCTACCGCCATGTGCTGGTGCAGAAGCGCTACCCGCACCACGGCGCGGTGGCCTACGGCAAGGTGGGCAAGGTGCTCTACGAGGCGCTCAAGCTGATGGGCGTGACCGATATAGACCACAACCGCCCCGCGGGCGTGCTGTATCCGCAGGAGAACCCGTTCGCCTGACCGATACCAAAAAAGCGGCGGCCTTCCTTACGGGAAGCCGCCGCTTTTGCGTGCCTTTTCAGTCGCCAAACGTGAGGCCGATGTTGCGTGCCGTCTGGATCATGTTGTGGTCCTTGGGCACGGGCTTGGCGACCCCGGCAACGTCGGCCAGCTTGTTGTGGATGATGTTGTTGCCGCTCAGGGCCACGGTTACGCCGTAGACCTCGTCGCGGATTAGCTCCGCGGCGTGCGCGCCGAACTGGGTGGCCAACACGCGGTCATACGCGCAGGGGCTGCCGCCGCGTTGGATGTGGCCGGGCACAACGCTGCGGGCCTCCACGCCCACCAGTTCCTGCATCTGTTGGGCGATGCGCTTACTCACACAGTCAAAGGGCAGCGATGCACGGTAGGCTTCGCGGTCCTTCTTTTTCATCTTGCCTTCTTCGACGCTCATCGCGCCCTCAGCCACGGCGATGATGGAGAAGGCTTTCTTGCTCTTGGCGCGTGTTTCCACGGTTTCAGCGACCTGCTTGATGTCGTAGGGGATCTCGGGGATCAAGATGACATCCGCGCCGCCCGCCACGCCCGCAAACAGCGTGAGCCAGCCCACCTTGTTGCCCATGATCTCGATCACCATGCAGCGGCCGTGGCTGGTGGCGGTGGTGTGGATGCGGTCGATCACCTCAGTGCCGATCTCCATGGCGGTGTGGAAGCCGAAGGTAAAGTCGGTGC
>Ga0351881_1132_pt1 | contig 16768 bp, 12 predicted proteins | sample BONcelFGM3001E15_FD_206769 | JGI IMG/M metagenome (GOLD analysis project Ga0351881, IMG submission 206769) | Enriched cells from coal bed in the Powder River Basin, Montana, United States - BONCAT cells FGM rep3 HSBNCT.FGM.300.1.E15 ...
GAGCATTGCAAATACAAGTGTATTCTACAGCAGGAAAATTGGCATAGAAGGAGACAAAGCAGTTCCTGTTTTAGGAGGCGTGAGGGTGTTCGGAAAAATTAACAAAACAAGCATTGGACTTATGTCGCTGCAAACAGCAACTGATGGGGATATTCCAACCGCAAACTCAACAGCATTCAGAATTAAACAAGATATTTTCAAACAGTCAACGGTGGGATTCTTTACCACTCAGAAATTTACGGGAGATACTTACAATGCAGTTTATGGAGGAGACTTCACCTACTCTACATCTGAGTTGTTTGGAAATAAAAACCTGTTAACAGGATTCTCCGGCGCCTTTTCTGTGGAAAGAGACGGGGATCAGACAAATAATAAAAGCAGAGCTGCCACCTACCATCTGTTTCTTTATTACCCTAATGATGTATGGGAATTTAATGCCGGGATCAACTCTGTTGGCGAAAACTTTAGGCCCGGACTCGGTTTCTCAAACAGATCAAACTACAAAAGGATATACGGAGAGCTGGAGTACAATCCGCGATTCAAAAAAATGCCATCATTCATAAGAAATTTTGCATTCAGACCAATTGCTTTTGAATATTACATAAACGACAGAACCGGACTATCTGAAACATTTCAGGCAGAAATTATGCCGTTAGGGGTTGAGATGAAGAGTGGCGATGAATTTGGAGTTGCTGTTCAGCATATAATGGACAAGCCTCAAGAAGATTTTGAGTTGATAGAACAGGTTCTTATTCCTGCAGGGGCTTATGGCATGACAGGAATTGCTGCAGGGTTTCACACCTTTGACGGAAGAAGAATCTCAGGGGGATTTGAAATGGGGCTGAGTGAATTCTACACCGGCAGAAGAAATGAATATGAAATCTATTTGAATCTCAATCTTAACAGGCACCTGAATATTGGCCTTGACTGGACAAAAAATGATCTCTCCCTGCCTGAAGGGAAGTTCAATGTAAATGAAGTTGGCGGGCGTATTGAATATGCTTTCAATCCTAAACTAAATGCAAATGTGTTCGCTCAGTGGAACACAGAGGAGAAGGAGATTCTCCTTAATTACAGGATTAACTGGATTCCAAAAATTGGAAGTTTTTTCTACTTCGTAATAAATCAGAATATAAGCACAGAGGGCGATAAACTTAAACTTACCCGCACGACAGTCCTGGCAAAACTTGTTTGGCGTTTTGCTGTCTGATTAATAAAAATTGCATTAAATCAGAAAAGGAGACTTTAAGACAAAACAACTATTTGTCCGGGTGATGTGCCGGTACAGTAAAGAAAAACCTTGAACCAAAATCTGGTACGCTTTCGACATCGAGAGTACCTCCCATTTTCTCTGCAAAATCTTTGCAGACAACAAGGCCCAGGCCTGTTGTAGGCTCCCCCTCAGTACCTTTGCGGTTATTGACTGACCTGAACTCAAATAAATTTTCAATCATCCCAGCAGACATTCCTATTCCGCTGTCCTTAACTGAAATCTCAAGCAACTCCCCTTCCCTCTTTGCAGACAGAACTACCTTTCCCCCTGTATGAGTAAACTTTAATGCATTTGAAATAAGGTTCCTCATTATCGTCTGAATTAAATACTTATCTGCATATACAGTTTCATAAGGCTCTACAGAACAAACAATTTCAATACTCTTGGATGCTGCCAGATCCTGAAGAGGTTCAATACTCTCCCGAATTAAAGGAATTAGCAGTGACTCCTTTGGATTAAACGGAATCATGCCTCTCTCCATTCTTGCCCATACCAGCATATCTTCCAGCATCGCATGAAGGTTTTCTGCCGACATTTTTAGAGCAGACGATATCTCTTTCAGCTCGTCAGCAGGCAAAGTGAGAGCCTCCTGATCAAGGTATTCGGTAAGTCCAAGGAAACTGTTGAAAGGCGTTTTTATATCATGAACAATTACGGAGAAAAACTTATCTTTCTCCATCTGGATTTTCAGTAATTGTTCATTCTTATGCTTAATCTCATTTTCACTGTTGTGTCTCACAGTCATATCGCGGCCAATACCAAGAACTCCAAAAAGAACTCCGGATGAACTGAATACCGGTGTCTTGATTGTCTCAAGAAATATTCGCTTTCCGTCTGCAAGAGTTATCCACTCCTCATTTACAACAGGTTTCCTGGCATTTACTGCATTCAGATCATTTGTCCGGAAAAAATCTGCAAGCTCCTTGTCAACAAAGTCATAGTCAGATTTCCCAATAATTTCAGCTTCAGGCGCTCCAAAAAACTGAGTGAACATTTTATTACATGAGAGATATATTCCATCAGGACTTTTAAGCCATATATAATCCGGGATTGTATGGATAATTGTCTGCATATTGGCTTCACTGTTAAGAAAAGCCTCTGTTGCTTCCTGTTTAAGGCGGATCTGCTTTCTAAGGGGTATAACCACTATAAAATAGACAACAGGAATTACCAGTAATGCAAGAAATAGGGCGTCTGCGACAGTACGTTCAAAAGTAGTTGGAAAATTGATATTATTGACTACAGTCATAATAATAATCTCCCCGATTATTATCGCGGCAAAAAGGGAGATTCCCATTCGCCTTGCAAGGCTAAAATCGAATTTATCTGATTTTATCCTCTTCATGACATTAGTTTTATCAAATATAAATAATTTACACTTTTAAAACAAACGGTAACTGAAATAGTTATTTTGTGTTGTCATTTAGCCCGATATTTATTAGCTTTGGTGCGCTTTTGGGCACCTGTTCTTACATTCACTAAATATTTTTTTTAATCCCAAACAATTCAAAAGTTCCCTTATGGCTTCCAGAGATCTTTTAAAGTATGTAATCGAGCACAGCAAAAGCGCAATAGCAATTCTAGATAAAAATCTTTCATACATATACGCAAGCAGCGGCTACACCAGGCAGTACAATATCCCTGACAGTGATATCAGGGGATCTTCTCACTATGATATCTTCCCCGACCTTCCAAAAAAATGGAAAGAGGTTCTTGCCAGAAGTCTCTCAGGTGAAGTCTGCAGCGGAGATGACGATCCCTTTGTCCGAAGTGACGGCTCTGTTCTCTGGACAAACTGGGAGATAAGGCCATGGTTTATTAATAACCAGGAGATTGGAGGTATAATAATATATTCAGAGGTTATTAATGAAAAGAGAGAGATAGTTCAGGCACTCCGTGAGAGTACAGAAAGTTACAGTTCAATTTTCTCAAATATTCCCGATGTATGTTACCGAACAGATATTAATGGGACAATCGTTGAACTTAGTCCGGCAATTGAGTCAGTTTTTGGATACGAAAGAGGTTATCTGCTGGGAAAATCAATTCTGAACCTTTACTGGGACGAGTCACACAGACACGTATTTCTCAGGGAGATACTGCAAAAAGGAGAGACAAGAAACTTTATTTCAAAAATGAAGGATAAGTCCGGCAACCTAAAACATATCTCAATAAACTCCCGCTTACTTTACAACTCAGAAGGAAACCCAAGCCACATAGATGGTATTATCCGCGACATCACTGACAATATTATGCAGGAGCACGAAAGCCTTATGCTGCATAAGGCTATTGAGCAGAGCCCTGTTATGGTGATAATTACAGATGCCAGAGGAGATATTGAATTTGTAAATCCAAAATTCTGTGAACTAACCGGATACAATGCAGAGGAGGTTATTGGAATGAATGCCCGCCAGTTTTCTGCATTCAATAATGACAATGACATTTTTGACGGAATTTTTAAAGCTGTTATTTCTGGACATGAATGGCGAGGCGAAGTTCAGGTCTGCACAAAAAGCGGCCAGAGAATATGGACCAATTCAATAGTTGCACCAGTGGTAAATGAAGCCGGGGAGATTGTTCAGTTTATATCGTTTAAGGAAGATATATCTCAGCTTAGAAAACTTAATGAGGCATACAAAGAGGCTAAAGAAAAAGCAGAAGAGAGCAACAAACTCAAAACTGCTTTCCTTCAGAACATTTCGCACGAAATCCGTACGCCTCTCAATGCAATAATGGGTTTTGCAGACCTGCTCAAAGATGACGATCTGCCAGAGACAGACAGAAGAAAATATGCCGACATAATTTACAACAGCGGTCACGGCTTGTTATCAATGATGTCTGATATTATTCACATCTCAAAAATTGAGAGCAATTCAGAGAAAACAGATATATCCAAAGTAAACCTTCGAGATCTTTGCAATGTTATGTACAGCAAATTCCTGCCACATTCAGATACCACCGGAAACAAGCTGCATTGCAATTTAACCGCGTTAGAAGAGAGTGATCATCTTTGCACGGACTCCTCGAAAATTCAGGATGTGCTTGCTAATCTTCTTAAAAACGCATTCAAATTCACCTCAAACGGATATATTGAATTTGGACTTACTACTTCCGACAAACATATCAATTTTTACGTAAAAGATACAGGAATTGGGATTCCGGAAGAGTATCACGAAAAGATATTTGAGAGTTTCCGCCAGGTAAATACCTCGCTTAACAAGGGCTTTGACGGTTCAGGCCTTGGCCTCTCCATCTCAAAAGCATATGTGGAGCTTCTCGGCGGGAAGATACATGTAGAAAGTGCCCCCGGTAAAGGAAGCACTTTCAGTTTTTCTTTGCCTAAATGCTGATAATTTCTAAATGCTGAAAAATCTTCAGTCCACAGGGCATTAACCTTTGCGGAATCCGTCCATCAGGTTTTTGATGGTCTCCTTAACAGACATTATTTTTTCGGCCTTAAATGCATTGCTCCCTGCAAAAGCATAACCTTTTGAGAAGTTACCCTTGTATGCGTTGTAGAGAGCCTTGATAATACAGTACGGACTTGTGTTGTAGTCGCATGTGCGGATACAGTGGTACGGACAGCCGTTGGGCTTCTCCTTTCCCTCTTTTACACTCTCAATGAATTTGCTGAAGATAGCACGTCCCGGCATTCCAACAGGGCTTTTGATAATCTCGACATCCTTTTCAGTTGCCTTGATGTAAGCCTCCTTAAAAGCAGGTGATGCATCGCACTCATCTGTGGTAACGAAGATAGAGCCCATCTGAACCGCAGAGGCACCCATATCAATAATCCTCTTCATCCCTTCACCATCGTATATTCCACCTCCGGCAATAATCGGAATTCTGCAGTTATTCTGCTCCTCAACAACCTTAATGTTTTTCACAAGATCAGGAAGAATCTCCTCAAGAGAGAATTTCTCATCTGCTATCTGATTCTCCTTGTATCCAAGGTGTCCGCCCGCTTTTGGACCTTCGAGAACAATGGCATCAGGAACATAGTTATAGTTCTTGATCCACTTTTCACAAATAATTAGCGCAGCTCTTGTTGATGAAACGATAGGAACCAGCTTGGTTTTGCAGTCTTTTGTAAGAAAAGAGGGAAGGTCAAGCGGAAGTCCTGCTCCGGCAAAAATCACATCTGCCCTCGAAGATATTGCTGTTTTAACCATGTCGGCAAAATTGGTCAGTGCCACCATGATATTTACACCAATAACTCCCTTTGCTTTCCCTTTTGCCTTTCTAAGTTCTTCTGCCAGGCCAAATATTGAAGCTTCGTTATAATTCTTTGAAAAATCGCGGTAAAGAAGGCCAAGTCCTGCACATGAAATTACACCCACGCCTCCCTCATTTGCTACAGCAGATGCCAGACCGTTTAGTGAAATCCCTACACCCATTCCTCCTTGCACAATAGGAACCGATAGTTGCAGGTTCCCGATAGAAAAGTTACTCATTCAATTTTTGTGGTAAATATAGTGGAAAATAATTACACTTTAGATTTTTCTTTTCTCTCAAGCGGAAGAACTCCGGCCATGTCTCCAATAACATTCACTATTTCAGAGCCTGCCGGAATTATAATTTTTGAATTTTTTTCAAGCGATGCCTCGAGAGTTTCCAGTTTCTTAAGAAGCTGAGCATTGCCAATAAAATATTTGTCGGCTGCTTCATTTACAAGTTTGATAGCCTCTGCATCTCCCTCTGCATTAAGGATTTTGAATTGCTTCATACCCTCAGCCTCTTTAATTTTCGCCCTCTTGATACCATCGGCAACAGTTTCTGCTGCTGTAGCTGAGTCAATAGCGGCAATCTTTTCGTTCTCGGCCTTTACAACCTTATTCATTGTCTCCTGAACATCCTTTGGCGGGTCAATCTGTTTAAGCTCTGTTCTGACAATTTCTATACCCCAGCCTTTAGTCTCGGTATGCAATGTTTTGTAAAGCTCTGCATTAATCTTGCCCCTTTCGCTGTTTGCAGACTTAAGGGTAAGTGTACCAATAATATTACGAAGGGTTGTTCTTGCAAGGTTTACAATCTGCCATCTGAAATTGTTTACATTGTAAATAGAACCTTTGACACTATCCTCGTCGGATTTTACCCTGAAGTATACCTGGGCATCCACACTGGCGTTTAGATTGTCATTTGTAATAATCTCCTGAGGTTCTGCATCCACCATCTGCTCAGTTACATTTACCACAAAGATTCTGTCAATTATCGGGATAATCCAGTGAAACCCCGGATTGGCAAATCTGTTGTACTTTCCAAGCCTCTCGATGAGTCCTCTCTGAGTAGGTCTTACGATTCTTATTCCTGCGGCAAAAAACAATACCACAACCGGAATCAATAAATACAAATAGTTCATAATTACAATATTTAGATAATTTTTTAAAGTTAAGAAATTTATCATCAGATATTCATTTTTTTTGCACAAGCGCCCCTGTTTACCCCTGGGGAAAAGTGTCAAACAGCTGATATATAGTAATATATAAAAATTTGCAAATTTTCATAACTCATTCATTTCATGGTGTTTGACACTTTTCCCCAGGGGTAATTGTTTTTTGTTTTTGTGTGCTTTTTTTACCTATTTTTACACTAACCAACTTAAACCCCATGAAAACAACTTCAATGGCTGTTGTGGCTATTATTGCCGCAACACTTTCATTAGTCAGTCAATCTTCTATTGCACAACACAATACATTAATAAACACTCAGAGCAAAACCTCTGTTACAGTTAAAAATCTCAATACAATCCCGGCGGCATGGGAAGAGCTCACTTCGTCTGACTTTGAGATTGCTGTTAAGCAGTCTGAGGGAGTATGCATTATTCCAATGGGAGTTATCGAAAAACATGGTCAGCATTTACCGCTGGGCACAGATGTATTTACATCCAGAGAGACATCACTCAGAGCTGCAGAAAAAGAGTACGCGATTGTATACCCCTTTTATTTTGCAGGCCAGATATTCGAGGCAATGCATCAGCCGGGAACAATTGCCTACAGTCCGGAGATGCTTTACAATCTTCTGGAGGAGACCTGCAGGGAGATATCCAGAAACGGAATCAAGAAAATTATCTTCGTAAACGGTCACGGGGGAAACACATATTTTCTTCAGTATTTCTGCCAGACTCAGCTTGCAAAAGAGCGAGACTATTCGCTATATCTCTTCACCCCTTCAGTTGATGCCGAAACCCAGAAGGTTATCAGCTCAATGAGAAAAAGCAAAACAGGCGGACACGCAGACGAAGGTGAATCTTCAACCATGCTTGCAATCAAACCTGAACTGGTAAAAATAGAGAGGGCAACAGCTGAGTCCGGGGAAGACCAGAAGAGGCTGAACCTGCCTAACTCATATACTGCCATCTGGTGGTATTCCAAATATCCAAACCACTATGCCGGCGAGGCAAGCGGAGCATCGGCCGAGCTGGGAAAAATCATAATGGATCAGAAAATCAATCAGCTTGCTGAGGTTATCAAAACTGTCAAGGCCGACAAAGCCACAATGTCCCTCCAGCGTGAATTCTGGCAAAAATCTTCAAAATAACTGAAAATTAAATATTATTAATATGAAACGCATCCTTTTGCTAGCTTCAATGTTGCTGTTTGCAACACCTGTAATGTTTGCCCAGAGGTTTGACCTTAACTACTACCTTCCGGATAATATCAGAACTTTCAATGAAAATATCCCCTCTCCCGAAAAATATTTCGGCTTTGAAGTGGGTACCCGGCATATTACCTACGACCAGGTGGTATCATATATGAGAGAGCTGGACAGGGTTTCAGACAGGATTGAAATTCTTGAATCGGGCAGAACTTACGAAATGCGTCCTATGCTGTACATGTTTATAGGAACTCCTGAAAATATAAAGAACAGGGAGAAAATCAGAGAAAAGAACCTGGAACTAGCAAAACCGGAGATATCCGGAAAGCTGGACCTGCAGAATATGCCGGTGGTAAACTGGCTGGGCTACAGTGTACACGGCAACGAGGCAACAGGGATGAATGCATCTGTGATTGTGGCCTACATGCTGGCAGCATCTGAAGATGAATTTGTAAAAAACATCCTGCAAAACAATCTCATAATTCTGGTTCCGTCAATCAATCCGGACGGTGGCAACCGCTATGCAAACTGGGTAAACACAAACAAAAACCTTACCCCAAACAGCGACGAGAATGCAAGGGAGTTCAGAGAGCCGGCGCCAAGCGGCCGTTCCAACCACTACTGGTTTGACCTGAACCGCGACTGGTTGCTGGCGCAGCACCCCGAGAGCAAAAGCAGGCTTGAGATATTCTACAAATGGCTCCCTACAATGGTAAATGACTACCACGAACAGGGTAACGCCACCGGCACATTCTTCTCGCCGGGAATAAGAAACAGCACAAATCCCCTTATACCTGACGAAAACTGGCTGCTGACAAAAAAGATATCTGCATACCACTCAAAGATGCTTGGAAAAATTGGCTCAATGCACTTTTCTAAAGAGGATTTTGACGACTTCTACACAGGAAAGGGCTCTACCCTCCCCGATCTCTCTGGTGCAATAGGAATTCTTTACGAGCAGCCCAACCCAAGAGGTGTGACAAGGGAGAGAAACGGCATAACCATAACTCTTGCTGCAATGGTGCGAAATCAGGTCTACTGCTCAATTTCTGCACTTATGGCCTCAACTGAACTTAAAACAGAGATGCTGGGTTTCCAGCGCAGATTTTTTACTGACAGAAAAAAGATGGCAGACGCAGATCCTGTTAAAGGGTACGTGTTTGGCAGCAGCAAGGATATTTCACTAAGTCTTGAGTTAATTGACATGCTCAGGGCTCACGATATAAAGGTGCATGAACTCACAAAGGCCATAACCATTAATGGTAAAAGCTTTGAGCCCGGTTCTGCATGGGTTGTTCCCTCAGGGCAGCAGCAATATTCGGTTGTAAAGACTATGTTTGAAAGGCTGACAACTTTCCGGGACACAACATTTTACGACATTTCTGCCTGGACTGTTCCTCTGGCTATGAATATCCGCTACGCCGAACTTCGCGACCAGGGAAAGGTTGTGGGAGCTGAGATTTCCGGCACAGCACAGATCAGAAACGGAAAGAGCATTGAACCTGTTAAAATGAGCAACTACATCTACTTTATGGAGATGAACGACTACTTCTCATACAAGCTTCTCTACTCCCTTATGGACAAGGGAATCATTGTCAAAAGCTGCGACAAGCCATTCAGCTTTTATGCAGACGGAGCAGAGAGAGAGTTCTCAAGGGGAACTGTCAGCATACCTGTGGTTGAACAGCGGATGTCACCACAGGAGTTGAACAGGACCATAAATAAAGCTCTGAATGAAGTTGGAAATAAAAATCTGAAAATCTACAGCTGCGAGGCGGGACAGAGTGCCGGCGACACAGACCCCGGGAGCAACCACTTCAGGGTTATATCAAAGCCTTCAGTAGCGGTTCTTACAGGCAAAGGAGCATCTTACGGCAGTGCCGGGGAGGTGTGGCATCTTCTTGATGTCCGTTACAGAATCCCTGTCTCTCTCATTGACTGGGACTCTTTTGATAGCATGAATCTGGACAAATACAATGTTATTGTGATTAACAGCGCCCTCAGGATGACCAAAGAGGCAACTGCACTGATCTCTGTATGGGCTAAATCTTCGGGAAAAACAATCATTGCAACCGGAACTGCATACAGAACCACTAATGAACTTGGGATTTCAAACATTGAGACTGTCAGAGAAAAATCTGCTGTTGACACAACTAAACAGGGTACATACGAAGAGTACCTCGACCTTAGAAAAACATCAAGGGTTAACGGAGTTATCATGAATGCAAAGATTGATTTAACAAGCCCTGTTGCATTTGGACTTGAAAGTACAGAGATTCCTCTCTTTAAAAACAGAGATATTGTGATTGCTGAGCCTAAGAGCAGATATGTGACTCCGGTTAGATACAGTTCCAATCCGTTAATGGCAGGGTACCTTCAGACACGCTATTCAGACATGTTCAAAAATACTCCTGCCATATTAACCGGAAAGGGTTTAGTATATTTTTCAGATGAACCATACTTCAGAGCTTACTGGCTTGGCAGTTCAAGATTATTCATGAACGCGCTCTTTTTCCGTGAGCTTATGGTTCGGGAGGCGTTATAGCCCCAAATCAGAAAATAAGGAATGAAGCCTTTTCTGTATCACAGAAAGCACAAATTTCTTCTTGAGCTGCGATATCATAGATATGGCCGCAAGTAGGGCATACTGCATAACCTTCAGGAAGAACAACTGCCGGAAGAGTAGCATCTGCTGCTGCTTTTAGTGACTCAAGTGCCTTTGTGAAGAAAACATGGTGAACTTTTTCTGTCTCAATTACCCAGAGGAATGAGAGTTTAGCCTCATCTACCTTCTCTTCAACGGCTTCGGCAAGGTACTGAGGAAACTTCTCCTCAATTGCGATTGTCTCGCCTTTGATTGAAATCTCAAGATTTTCTGCAGTTGTCAGGGTCTCGTACTGAGGTGTAACCTCTTCCATTGTAACTCCGTGTGCTTCGAGAGCCTTGAGGTGATTCTCAGCGTGGATTCCGTCAGATTTGGAAACAGCGTTGAAAAGTTTTGCTATGGCTTCGTAACCCTCTTCCTGAGCCTTGAGGGCATAAGCGGCATACCTTACGCTTGCGGTAAGCTCTTTTTCATAAGCCCATTTGAGGTTTGCAATAGTTTTCTCAGGTTGTGCCTGTTTGCAGCCGGCAAAGGCAAATAATCCTGCCAAAGCAATTAATAACAGTTTTTTCATGATAAATGAATTAAATTAATACCCGGAGCTATTTAGTTTTGTTAACTAATCAGTGACTATTGCTGCCTGTTTCAAGGCATAAATTACTTTTGAAATTCCAGACGGCAGAAATTGATTCCGTAGGAGTAATACCTGAGAACCATCTTCTCCATTCTCTCCTTAAAGTTTTTGTAGTCGCGGGACTCCTTTGGAGACCACACCACCTCTGCCAGAGCCGCTGCACGAGGATAAACCATATACTCAACATGGGCGGGATTCGGCATAAACTCTGTCCACACATTACCCTGAGCCCCCATGATATATTTTGCCTCCTCTGCAGAGAGCTCTGCAGGTACAGGTTCGTAAGAGTAAATTTTCTCAAGAGGGGTGAATCCGCCTATAGCCAGAGGCTGAGTCTCTTTTGGTCCCTGGAAGTGGTCAAGGTAGCAGTGGGTTCCCGGAGACATAACAACTTTGTGCCTCTCCTTTGCTGCGGCAATTCCGCCTGTCTCTCCCCTCCACGACATAACTGCTGCATTAGGTGCAAGTCCGCCCTCAAGGATTTCGTCCCATCCAATGATGTCTCTCCCTTTTGCATTCAGGTATTTCTCCATTCTGGTTATGAACCAGCTCTGCAGCTCATGCTCATCCTTAAGGCCAAGCACCTTTATTCTCTGCTGACAATCGGGACACTCCTTCCAGCTATCTTTTGGGCACTCGTCGCCGCCTATATGAATAAACTTTGAAGGGAAGAGCGCCAGCACCTCGTCCATAACATTCTGCAAGAATTCAAAGGTTCCCTCTTTTCCTGCGCACATCACCTCTTTGAAAACGCCCCATTTGGTGGCAACCTCATACGGGCCTCCTGTGCACCCCAGCTCAGGATATGCTGCAAGAGCAGCCAGTGCGTGACCGGGCATCTCAATTTCAGGAACAACTGTAACATATCTATTTTCAGCATAGGCAACAATCTCCTTAATATCCTCCTGAGTATAGAACCCGCCGTGTGGTTTTCCGTCATATAGCTTTACAGCCTCATTACCCCTGCCCATAATGGTCTCCTTTCTTTTGGAGCCAATCTCAGTAAGTCTTGGGTATCTCTTTATCTCAATTCTCCAGCCCTGGTCCTCTGTAAGGTGGAAGTGGAATGTATTAAGCTTATGCATCGCCATATAGTCGATGTATTTAAGGACAAACTCCTTTGGCATGAAGTGGCGGCAAACATCAAGATGCAGACCTCTCCATTCAAAGCGTGGATAGTCCTCTACAGATACATAAGGAACTTTTATTTTGTCCATTCTCATCTCCTCTGCTGGCATAAGCTGAATAAGGGACTGAACAGCATAGAAGAGGCCGGCCGGGGTTGAAGCCTCAATTGAGACACCACTGCCGCTTACATCCATAAGATATCCTTCAGGTTTAATGCCTGATTTTTTATTAAGAGAAATAAAGATTGAGTTGGAAGACATTTTTGGAGCTGCGGCAATTGCTAAAGGCTCCATTCCGTAGAATTTTGAAATGTGGGCGTTTAATGGTGAAGCGATATTCACATTGTGCTCATCGGAAAAATTGAATACTATTTTGGTATTGGAATTTATTACAAAGTGTCCTTTTTTTTCAACTGCCGACACCGGTTTAGGAACAATATTTACATTTCCGGAGGCACTGAGGTTATAGTTTGAAATCATAGATAGAAAAAGAAATAGAATCAGACTGGTTTTAAAGCTTTTCATAGGTATGAATATATTAATTCAGACAAATTTACCCTCTAAAATTAGGAATTTTTCCCGATTAATGGTCATAAAATGCAAAAAACCTTTAAAATTAAGTTGTTTCATCTATTTTTGTATTAATTTTATCTCAGATTACTAACAATCTAAAACCATGAAAAAGCTTCTTTTACTTACAGGTTTACTTCTGTTAATTACACCGGGTGTTTTTGCACAGAAGGCATCTGAACAACATCAGATGAATTTCGTAAAAGTCAATTTAACCTCTCTCTTTTTAAAAAACTATGGAATCCAGTATGAGAGAGTGCTTTCCAAAAGAGTTTCGGCTGCAATAGGATTCAGGTTCATGCCTTACACAACAATCCCGTTCAAGGACAAGATTATTGACATGGCAAATTTTGAAGACCAGGAGCCGATAAACATTCTTAACCATGCCCAGATGGCAAACTACGCAATCACTCCCGAAATCCGCTTTTACCTTGGTAAAAAAGGATACGGACGCGGATTCTACATTGCTCCGTATTACAGGTATGCTACCTACGATGTAAATAATGTTGACATCACATTTGAGGTTGAAGAGGATGGAGTTCCCTCTGAGAAAAGTATCAAACTTGCAGGAAATATTGCCTCACACACAGGTGGGATAATGTTTGGAGCTCAGTGGGCTTTGGGCAAGTTTGTTTCACTTGACTGGTGGATACTCGGACCTGCATATGGTGTAAGCAGCGGTCTTCTGGACGGCATCCCAAGCGAGCCAATCCCTGCAGACGGACAAGCAGACCTGAAACAGGAGATTGAAAATCTGGATATACCTATGGTAAAACAGACAGCTACTGTAACTGCCAACAGTGTTAAGGTAGACATTACCGGACCATGGGCAGGAATCAGATCCGGAATTATAATTGGTATCAAATTCTAAAATATTTTGTTTATATTTGAGTACCAAATACTTAATCATGAACAAAACGATTCGGAATTTTGTAAATATTATCAGGAGCGGTGGCAAGGTACAAATCCTTGCAACCGCTCTTCTCTTTAGTACAGCTGCTATTGTGCCCGTCGCGCAAAGCTGTGCATCCCTCTCCCGCAGTCAGCTTAAAAGCGTAAATGAGTTTGCTGCGGCATGCGACAGTTTATCGGCCTACCCCTCCTTAATAGGCAGCGAAATGGCAGAGATCCGCAAAGAGCGTGGAATCTGGTATGCAGTAAGCCTTGAAAATCCGGTGCTGAGGCATTCAGAGCTGAATGCTACGTATGCCATTACAAAAAGTGCAGCTTCCTCTTCTGCCGGGCTGGATGCTTCGCTAAAAATTCTTCAGAAATACTCCAGGGCACTCTCCTCTCTCTCTCACGATAACCGGGTGGCCGACCCCGGCAGGGAGTTCAGATCTGCCGGAAGAGCACTCGATTCGCTCATTGACTCTTTTAACAGTTACAGAATTTCCCGGCCCCTTCCGTTAGGGATTACTGCAACAGCGGGTAAAATTGTGGGATACGGTGCAGAGCTGAGTGCACACAACGCAAGAACCAAGGCACTCAGAGAGTTTATCTCAGAGGGCGACACTCTTATTTCTGTGCTTAGCGATAACCTTGCAGAGATTCTCTCCGGAAGCGAAATCAAGGCTCTCATTCAAAATGAGCGCGAGGGGCTTCAGAGCAACTATCTGGCATTTCTTAAAATGACCAGACCTTATGAAAACATCTCAGAAGACAGACGCTACATCAATCTGCTGGAGAGGGCCGGCTCCCTTGAAGAGATAAGGAGATCCTCTGTGAGTGCAGTAAAATCGCTCAGAAGGGCTCACTCAAAAATGGCTGCCGAGATCATGCGCAAAAAGAGTTTCACTGAGGCCCGCCTGCAAATTGACGAGTTCATCACCGAGGTCCAAAGCCTCTCCAAAGCAGCAGGCAAGGCAATCCGCAAAATCAACAATTAATATCAGCAGTTATGGATAAAAAATCATTATTCAACGATCAATATAAATCATCTGCGAAGACTAAATCCGGCAAATCTGACAAGCCTGTCAAATCTGAATCTTCAAAAGGCACCGTTAACCCGGCAGTCAAAAAGCTGGAAGATACCAGAAGAGCCATTGCTGAGGTTGATGAACTGCGCTCTCTGGCTGCCTCACTTGGCCGGAAAGAGAAGCTGGCAGCATATGACAAGGCAGCGGTCGATCTGCGGAATATTGAGCGGGAACTGATAACAAAACTGGGTAAAGATATTGCTGCGAGTGTGAAGGCTGGTGGCGAGCCTCTGGAAGAGCTCGCCGCCCGCCTCAGAGCCCGCATCGAAAAGATGGGCCGCCTCCCCAGACGGCTGGACAAAATCAGCAAAGTAATTCTGGACATTTCAGCTGTCATTGGCTGGAAATAAAAAACTAAAATTTTAAACACTCCGGAATTTTCGCATTTTTGCGGTCAGATTAACCATTGTTGGTTTATCACGGACTGTTAGTCCTCAAAAAGAGTATAAACCTTTGCAAAAAAACAAATTCCAAATATGAAAAAAATACTCGCAATTGCAGCAGCTGCAATATTTACAATTGGCCTCGCAACTCAGTGCACTGTTACAGAGACAACCGATGTTCAGACAGATGTGAGGGCCTACCCGGTTCTCTTCCACCAGACATCTGCAGAGTACCGTGCACTCTGCTACCAGGCATTCAACCTTGCAAAGCTTCAGCTTGAACTCAAACTGGAAAAGGCTGCCCCAGGCACCAAGCTGGCGATTGTAACCGACCTTGACGAAACCATAATGGACAACAGCTTCTCTGAAGCAGAAAACATAATTCTTGACCGCGAATACAATTCCGAGGGATGGGCAGAATGGGTTGAGATGGCGGCCGCTCCCGAAGTTCCCGGAGCCGTTGAGTTTCTTCAGTGGGTTGCCGGAAAAGGCATCGAGGTATTCTATATAAGCAACCGCAAGGTTACCCAGGTTGATGCCACCCTTGAAAACCTTGTTAAGCTGAACCTCCCATACGCCGACAAAGATCATATGCTTTTCAAGGCAGAAGAGTCATCAAAGCAGTCACGCCGCGACACCGTTGCCTCAAAGTTTGAGATTGCCCTTCTTCTTGGCGACAATCTTAACGACTTCACAACCGCTTTCGAAGGCGGAACAATTCAGGAGCGCTTTGCCGCCACCGACAGCGTCCGCAGCGACTGGGGAACCCGCTTCATTGTCCTTCCCAACGCCATCTACGGCGAATGGGAAAGCGCCATCTACGACTACAAGAAAGGACTCACCAACTCAGAAAAAGCCCAGCTCCGCAAAGAGAAAATGACCGGCTACGCAAAGCTGAGGAAATAGATTCCAAAAAGCTGAGTAAACGTATACGAACAAAGAGTTTAGACATCTTTTACATTACTACCCGCACGGCTGTAAGTTACAGATTTTGAGCATTTAGCCAGTTGGTCTGACATCTGAGATGTCAGACCAACTGGCTTTTATCAGTCAATCAACGTGTTACAGCCTTGCGGGTAGTTGTTAAAATCACATAAAAGCTTATCTGCTCAACAAAGTACATGTAGAACTGCACCTGTTTGACAAGTCACATCACCCCGTACGGCTGTAACTAACTGGCAATCTGGAACTGGCACGTCATCCCCGCGGATGATCCGCGGGGACAAAGTGGCTCTCATTGACAATGAGCAAGTTACAGCGACACGGGTCGTATGAAAATCGCATAACAAAATTGCCCTAAAACCTAAGCCGGCAATCAGAAACAGTGCAGTGACATGCAAGCATGAATAACCTTTGCCGAAGGCTAACTCCCGCCGGGCGTCTGCCCGGCACCTTCTAACCTAAGCGCAAGGCGGGATTCGGCATATTTCCAACCCAGACCCCGCACGGCTGTAACTGACTGATAATCTGCAACAAGCACTTTATCCCCGCGGATGATCCGCGGGGACAAAGTGGCTCTCATTGACAATGAGCAAGTTACAGCGACACGGGTCGCAATAAAAAACCCGGAATCATCAATAATCATTAATATTTACAGATTGTGGGC
>Ga0351881_1141_pt1 | contig 15515 bp, 17 predicted proteins | sample BONcelFGM3001E15_FD_206769 | JGI IMG/M metagenome (GOLD analysis project Ga0351881, IMG submission 206769) | Enriched cells from coal bed in the Powder River Basin, Montana, United States - BONCAT cells FGM rep3 HSBNCT.FGM.300.1.E15 ...
ATTATATTGGCTTGTTGGGCGCGGTTGTATTGGGTCTGCTGGTGCTGATTCGCCGCAACAAATTGGGCTGGGCAGAATTGACAGCCGCCTCGATTTTAGCTCTGGTGGCGCTGGTTGTTTTGTCGGTTTTATATGTGGGCTTAAAATGGCCGGAAAGGTTGGGCAATGCTCTGGCCTGGATGGCAAAAAAAACCAACTGGCTGGCGCGTAAATTAAAGCGCAAGAAACCGCTTGAGGTGGAAGAAGCCTATAATTTTGCGGAGGACATCAACACCGGGGTAGCTGTGTTGCGCGCCAACCCGCGAAGGTTAATATTACCGGTGATATTGGGGGTGACGAACAAAGGGATATTAATCACAATACTGTGGATGCTTTTCCTCGCTTTTGGCGTGCCCATCAGCGGGGGAACAGTGGTTGGCGGTTTCGCGCTGGGATATTTATTCACCATCGTCTCGCTTACCCCTTCGGGGATAGGTATGATGGAAGGTGTGATGACGCTAACCCTGCGCTCGTTGGGTGTGGGATTGGAAGAGGCTGCCATTTTGACACTTGGATTTCGGGCGATCACCTTTTGGCTGCCATTTTTTATTGGGATGGGTACTTTCCGATTTTTATCACGCCAGAACCTGGCCTCTGAATAGATTGAGATGGGAGCAATATTGGGTTTAGAATGAATGGAGATTTGCAAATCGGGTTGGGGTTGTTGGGGTTGTAAAAGTTAGATCTGCTGGATGATTGGAATTCGGGAGGAAACGGAACCGCGTGAATCTGTCCGCATTTTTTAACAGCAAATTTGGAACCGGCATGGCGCTTTGGATTGGGCGTACACTGCCGCGCTGGCTGGGGTATCCTTTTTCACGGGCAGCCGCCGATTGGCTTTCAGGACACACTCAGTTCAGCCAGGTTCGCGCGCTGCGCTCCAATTTATGGGTGGCAAGCGGTGAACAAGCCAGCAGCCAGCAGCTGGATGAGTGGGTGAGACAAAACTTCCGCAATTCGGGGAGGGCGATATTTGACTTTTATCACCATTTACGCTCACCAGAAAAAGTTTTGGAATTGGTTGAAATAGATCCCTCTTTTGAAGAATTGATTCAAATTAGCAAAAGCGGCAAACAGGGTCAAATACTGGTACTTCCGCATGTCAGCAATTTTGATCTGGTAGGGCGGGCGGCCGCGCTGCGTGGATTACAAATGCAGGTGATTTCCGCGCCCAACCCGCCGGGTGGGTATGCCTGGCAAAATTCAATTCGGGAAGAAGTGGGCATTGAGATTACCCCCGCGTCACCGGATGCCTTACGGCGTGCGCTGACAAATCTGCGCGAGGGGCGCACAGTGCTCACCGGAGTAGACCGTCCATTTAAGGGCTCTAAATATCGTCCAGTTTTCTTTGGCAGGCCGGCAACTTTGCCAGTGGTGCATATTCAATTGGCCCTTCGCATGAAACTGCCGATTAAGGTGATTTGCGGAGCGCTGAAAAGCAACCAGAAATATTTGGTTTGGGCGTCACAACCTGTTATGATGAAAGAAATGCAAGATCACGAAGCTGAAATTTTGCGCAATACAGAAGCAGTCCTTGAGGTGGCAGAGGGGTTGATTCGGCAATTTCTGACCCAGTGGAACATGACTATCCCGGTTTGGCCGGAATTGCTTGGAGAAGCGCCTCAGGGCGAGAAATAATCTGAAGTGCAGGGGGCTTCTAATTAAATATGGAGAGATAACAAAATGGAACAACAAAAACATACACGGGTCAATAATATTTTGCTGGGACCTTTGGAAAGACCTGCGCTTGAATGGCTTTCCAAGCACATGCCGTCCTGGATCTCCCCCGACCATTTGACCGCCATAGGTCTGGCTGCTTCCATTCTCATTTTTGTGTCATATTGGCTTACCAGCCTGAACCCCGCTTACTTATGGCTGGCCAGTTTTGGTTTTCTCTTAAACTGGTTTGGCGACAGCCTGGACGGCACTCTGGCGCGGCAGCGCAAAATTGAACGGCCTTTGTACGGCTTTTTTGTCGATCATGCCATTGATTCCCTGAGCATGGTGTTGATTTTTTGTGGTTTGGGCCTTTCTCCTTATGTGCGGTTTGAATTTGCCTTGCTTGCGCTGGTTGGATATATGCTGCTTTCTGTGTATACCTACCTGGTCACATACGTGAACGGCGTTTTTCGCATCTCCTTTGCCGGTTTGGGACCGACGGAAGTGCGGTCTCTGGCGATATTAACCAACACCGTGGTATTTTTCACCGGTAACCAGCACGTACAAATGAATTTACCGATACCTGGCCCAGTTACTGTTTACGATCTGACATTGTTGGCTTTGGCGATTGTCATGTTAATCGCGTTTATCGTGGTTTCAACCGTTACCGCTTTAGACCTGGAGAAGAAAGATACTTTAAAATTAATGCAGCGCCAGCAAAAGCAGCGCGAAAAAGAAGAGCGAAAACAAAGAAACCTGCAGAAAAAACAACAAAAAAAACTGGACGCGCAAACTACCAGTCAGACCAGGAAATAATCTTTCCGGAGCCGTCATAAAGATCAAACGGTCAGAAAAAAGTGGTTGACAAGCAGAAAAAAATGATTAAGATGTACATAGAGGTATACATATATTAGACAATGCGTTGTTGCCGGTTTGGTATCAGAGTAAAATCATAAGCAGCACTAAATAATTGGAAAGTTCGGTGAGGGAAATTATGAGTGAACAGTATGATGTGGTGGTTTTGGGTGCAGGCCCGGGCGGATACGTAAGCGCGATTCGAGCGGCGCAATTGGGTTTGAAAACCGCGATTGTTGAAAAAAAATGGCTTGGGGGAGTTTGTTTAAAGAGACAATCTTATCTACGCCAGTTGCGAAACACAAACCAGCGCATCATAAAGAAATTAAACAAGTAAAGCGTCATTTCCGCGAGCATTTTCGCTAATACCAAATCAAGCCCAAAACGGCGCATGCCCATATCCATCAACCGCGCCGCCACCCAGCCAGAGAATGCCACCAGCGCCAGATAACGCGGCAATGTATCTATTATCCTTTTACCCGAATAAAACACCCCTTCACGCACCAGCAGGTAATTAATTATGACCGAAACAACCCGGGCGGCATAGACGCTCGCCAATAGATCTTTCACCAGGCTGTGGACAGCCAAAAATACCGCGTAATCTACCAGGGTGGTCAGCAGTGAAACCAATGCATAACGAAAAAATGTAAAATAATCTTCCAGCGGGTTGGGGCGCGGAACATACCCAACTGGCGGCGTTACCGGTTGAAATATCACCTCCACCCCGATTTTACGCGCGTAATATATCATCCCGGAAAGATAACGCTCGTGTTCATGGGAGTTTTCCAGCAGACCTTCCAGGAATTCCGCTGGGATCCCACGCAAAAATGTCATACCCTCTTCAATATTTAACTTCAGAATGCGCCTGGCAACCCAACGTGTGATGTTGCGGCCAATAGTTCGCAGCCGCCCCGGGTATGCCTCTTCAGTCAAGATGCCGATGATGAGCGACCGGGGATGGTTTTGCAGCGCTTCACAAATAGTTTGCAGCGCGAATGGTGTGTTCAACCCACCACAATCCAGTGTTACCACCGCCTGGAAGGCATACCCGGAAGTTTTCAGAGCGCGCAGCCCGGCTTTCAAGGCGCGTCCGCGGTTGGGTTTTCCCCGCATTTGCAGCATTATGCTGCCCGGAATCTCACTCAGTACCTGTGTCGCCAGACAGAATTCAACCTTGCTGCAGTCATCCACAATTACCAGTGGTGAAAAACCCGCTGCTGCCTGTTTAATTCTTTGTGCGACTGGTAATTCCGCGTTGTGCACGCGAATTACCAGCGCGAAAGGCGCTGAAAGCAGAGCCTCGGGCGCTTGCTGGCGGTCATCTGTTTGTCCAATGTTCAAATCTTGTTCCAAATACGCGTCTCGCTTAAAGCAAAATTTGTAAGAATGAACAACCGCACCAGGTGTATACCTGCGCGGCCAGTAAGCATACCCATCTTTGAATTTCTACCAGGGCAGGAAAAACTTCACCCTGGTAGAAAAAATTATAACTTTAAATGTGATTTTTTATTAGGAGGTCGGACGGCGGGTAATCGCGTCAACCATCCGCGCGGTCCGCGCCATGGCGCGCACGTCATGCACGCGGATGATATCGGCGCCGCGCACGATTCCCACTGCCACAGCCGCGGCTGTGCCTTCTACACGCTGGTTGTAAGGCAGATCAAGGGTATACCCAATGAAAGATTTGCGCGACGGCCCAATCAGGAGTGGAAAACCCAAAGCGCGAATCTCATCCAGACGATTAAGCAGTTCCAGATTTTGCTCAACCGTCTTACCAAATCCAATTCCAGGGTCTAGGATTATCCTGTCATGCTTCACTCCCGCCTGAAGAGCCAATTCCACACTTGCCATCAGTTCAGCCTTCACATCTTCGATCAGATTCTGATATTCCATACCGATATAACGCCCACCCAGACGCTCTTGCAAATCTGTATTGGCTGGTTGGCTGCGGTTATGCATTAATACCAGTGGGGCATTGGTGCGCGCGGCTACGTCCGCCATGCGTTCATCTCCCCGTAAGCCCCAAACATCATTGATCCAATCTGCTCCAGCCGCCAGCGCGGCTTCGGCCACCGGCGCTTTATATGTGTCCACTGAGATGGTTGCATCCAATCCAGCCGCCGCCAGTGCTTCAATTACCGGTATCACCCGGTCTAATTCCTCTTGCAGGCTGATCATGCTGGCTCCCGGCCGGGTGCTTTCACCGCCCACATCTATAATATGCGCGCCCGCCTGGATAAAACGCCGTCCGCGTTCCAGCGCAGAGCGCACCGGATTTCGCGTCTGCAACAGTCCATCCCCAGAAAAGCTGTCTGATGTGATGTTCAGGATCCCCATGATATAAGTTCGTTCGCTCCAGCGATAGAAATCCCAACTTTTGTTCATCCCTCGATTCAGCCTCCTCCTCTTAATCGTCTACCCCGTTCGTCGGATCTTTAGACACGATCGATTACCGATAGCAAACTGCCGGACTGCCATTTGCTGGCCAGCACGCCCCGCGTCTGGCTCTCTTTTTTCAAACAATCTGTCAGGGCTTGCAACCCAACCCACAAATTCTCATTCTCCAGGTTTAGACTCTGCCCAGCCGGAATCACCGCCATGATTTCGGCTGTTTTTATCGGGTCCATACCTGCTGGGGCTAGACAAGCCGCCTCACTCAGGTCAATTTTCCGGCGTTGAAGCAGATTGGCCAGGTCGGCGCTGCCAGGCAGATTCAACCGCTCAGCAATGGATGCCTGCGGAACCAGGTTATAAACACCAACCGCCTCGGGGGATGCCAGCAGCCCGGCTCCCGCGCCGCTTTCGCCTGTCACCAACAAGTGCGCGTCTCCGGCAAGAATGGTGCGCGCGGCCTGCTGCAGCAAGAAATGGGCTAATCCACTGCGCGGCGGGAAGGTTTGCCGGTATGTACCTCCCGGTTTTGAATGCGACTCTTCCCCTACCCAGAATACCTGCTCCAGGCGCGGTTGGCGCACCTGCGCCTGGGCGAAAAGCCTCTTTTCCAGAGACTCGCTGGTCTCCCCTTTTTGGGCAACAACAAATTCAACCAAAAAAACTTCGCTCAATATCGATCTTCCTTCCGCTTGTGGAATATGTTGGCTAAATGGGCGGCCAGGGATATGGCCGCTTTTGAGGATCGGGATACGGAAACACGCGGTTCGCCAACAAATGCTGCCCCCGTTCGCACAGCGCGTTCAGTTCTATAGTGCTTAAAAAACGACGCAGGTCCTGATAAACGCCTGTCTTTTCTTGCAATTGGGTAGTGATGCGCCGCACATCCTCAAGTAGATCTACCGGCACGGCTTCACCAGCGAAATCCCATACCACTGTGCGCAGTTTGGGTTCGCGGTTAAAGCAAATTCCGTGATCAATCAAAAATAGCTGATTATCCTCGCCAATGAGAATATGCCCGCCTTTTCGATCGGCATTGTTTACCAGCAAGTCAAAAACCACAACCGGCCGGAGCCTCTGGCGGTCTTCGGGGCTAAATTCAAAATAATGGTATTGCGGGTCATGTTCTACAAAATACTGCAGAGATCCCGGCCCCAGGGTGGCTTTTCGGCGAAACACAGTAACGGGAACCAGATCCCAGCCCAGGGCTTCGCTCAGCACATAAGCTGCCGTTTCACGTTGTGCCAGTGTGCCGGTAGGGAAATCCCAAAGCGGCATTTCGCCTCGCACAGGCTTGTAGACCACCTTGAACTCAATATCCTGGAAGGTCAAATTGGTTAGAAAGGTGTAATTGGAACTGTTCAAAAATTGACCTTGCAGATTTAATGTTCCATTCTGCAAGGCTTCGAAAATCAACAGTTTATCCACAATATATTACCTGACCGCGCGTAGCTGTCGCTGCGCGACATATTTATTTAATGCTTGTGCCCATTCTTTTTGACGCAAAAATGACCTTCGGGGTCCATTGGTTCTCCACAATAGGGGCAATTTTCACGGCCTCGTCCAGACACTTCCAAACCCCAGCGGCACAACGCGCGAAGCTGCGCCCTGGAGCACCATAGGCGAATAATGCGTCCTTCTTCTTCAGGCTGTCCATCACCCAGCGCTTCTACCGCTAATAACGCCATCAAATCTTTTTCAGGGTCATAGGCCAGGCCAAGCTCTGCCGCCCGAAAAAGTGGATCCACAGGAGGAGAAATAGCCATTTTGTCTTCTTCATACTCTGGAGAAGGATCATCCAAATCCGGATAGTTTTCACGAAGCTCACCGTAGAACTGCTCCACGCCAATAGCCAGGGTTTGAATTTGCACTTTCTCCACCAATATCGTTACCACTCGGCTGCCTGAGCGCGCCTGAATATAGAAAATTCGCTGTCCCGGCTTACCAATCGCGTCGGTGGTTATGTGATCTATCGGCGAAAAGTCGATGATAGTTTGCGACATAGGTTCATTCCTCCATTGGCCTCTTTTTTTAGTATACCAGACAATACGGCTCGGAATAGGGGGGACTGTACAAACTGGGGAGAACGATTATTCGGCGATATGCACAGATTTCATATGCCATACCACTTGGGTAACCGCCATCCCTGAGATGCCCAACAAACCGTTCAATTGAAAAGCAAATTTCTGCGGATTTCCGCTGGTGAAATAACCTTCAAAGGCCGCTCCGCCGCCAGACAACCAACCATTTTCAGCCAGCAGGCGCTTTACCTGGCGCGCCACCGCCGGAGCCGGGTTAATTACCCGCACGGACGAACCGGCGATTTCCTCAATCAATGGAATCACAAAAGGATAATGCGTGCAGCCCAGCACAATCGTATCCGCGCCGCGCGCCAGCATAGGTTGAATGGCCTGCTCCAATATATTGCGGGCGGCTTTGCCATTCAAATTTCCGGCTTCAATCTCCGCCACCAACCCCGGGCAGGTGTTTTGCAACACGCTGACCCCTTTTGCAAACCTTTCCACCACCGATGCATATAACTCACCCTGAAATGTGGCTGGAGTTGCCAAAACCCCTACCACTCCGCTGCGGGTTTGCTCGGCGGCTGGTTTCACTGCTGGTTCCATACCCACAAACGGCACACCTGGGAATCGAAGGCGTAAAGAATGTAATGCGGCTGCTGAAGCAGTGTTACAGGCCACCACAATCAGCCGCGCGCCCTGCGCCAGCAGAAAACGGGTTACTTCTTCAGAAAACTCGCGCACTTCGCTCAACTGACGCGGCCCGTAAGGCACATGAGCCTGGTCGGCAAAATAGATCAGCGGTTGATTGGGTAGTTGCGCGCGCACAGCGCCCAGCACCGAGAGGCCGCCCACACCCGAATCGAAAATACCTACCGGGAATCCAAAGTCAGTCTCCATCAGTTTCCCCCTTTCTGCGTGGCAGCGTGAATAAATTCCGCGAACAAAGACAGCATCTCCGCGGACTCAGGCAGGCATTCCGGGTGCCACTGCACCCCTACTACAAACGAATCGCCATTTAATTCAATGCCTTCCACCAGCCCATCCGGTGACCAGGCAACCGCCTTCAAGCCATCCCCCAGGCGGTCTACTGCCTGGTGGTGCAGGCTGTTCACCCGCGTCTCGCATACTCCCAACGCGGTTTGCAAACGGCTGCCAGGCAGCAAGCGCAAACCGTGCGCAAGGTAATCACGCGGCAAGTCATCATAACAATCATGTCGAATTTGGGGAGAAAATTGGTCGGCGACGTCAGTATACAGGTCTCCGCCCAGCGCTACGTTAAGCACCTGCGCGCCACGGCAGATTCCCAAAATGGATTTACCTGCTTCAATCGCGGCGCGCGCCAGATCCACTTCCATTTGGTCGCGCAGCAGATCGACCGACCCCACCCGTGCGTGCGGGCGCAGCCCAAATACAGCCGGGTCCATATCGCCCCCGCCGGTCAGCAGCAGCCCATCCAGGCGCGCCAACATTGCTGGCGCAGGCAAACCAGTTTGAACCGGCAGCAGCAGCGGCACACCACCAGCCCGGCGCACAGCCTGGCCGTAGGCATCTGCCAGAACTTGCATCCAGCGTCCGTTTTCATCACTCTTGCGGTAAACTGTGAGACCGATCATCGGCGCGGGGTTCACACAGCCTCCTTTGAGAAAAGAAAAAAGGGCGCAACCTCGGCGTAGGTTACACCCTTCCAGGTGTCAAATAGGGTTTGATTTAAAATTTTTGTTTCAGGCGAGCGCGTTTGCCAGTCAGGTTGCGCAAATAGTACAGGCGCGCCCGGCGTACCACGCTGTGGCGTTCGACTTCCACTTTATCGATCCGCGGGGAGCGGTAGAGGAAGGTGCGTTCCACACCAACACCATTGCTGGCCAGACGGCGCACAGTGAAGGTAGAAGTGGCAGTGTCGCCACCGTGAGTATACAGAACCGTACCTTTGAATTCCTGGATACGTTCCCGGTTACCTTCTTTAATTTTGACGTGTACGTTGACAACGTCGCCGGCTCGCAGCTTGGGCACATTCGGGTTTACTGCAGGTTCAATAGCCTTGATTAAGTCGCTCATAATTACCAATCCTTACCAAACGGAATTTCCGCGTTTTTCCAAAATAACATCTTTCGAGGCGAGGGCAGATTATACCATGAGATTTGTACAGGGTAAAGGCATTATTTTGAATCCAATTTTCCTGTTTGAATCTTGCGCCGCCCGTTCGCGCTTTGAATCGCCATTTTCAGCTCATCGTATGTTACCGGCTTGAACACATACCCATCAGCGCCCTGGCGAATGGCCAGCTCAACACTTTCACTGGCGCTTTCTGCCGAGACCATCACAATGGTCACTGTTTTCCAACTTGGCAAGCCGCGCAGCACTGAAAGAAACTGCACCCCGCTTACCCCCGGCAAGTTATTGTCTAAAAATAAAATCTGCGGGTGCTGGCCGGCCTGAATTGCTTCGGCGGCTTTCCGCGCCTCCTCGAATTCTACCACATCATAGCCCAACAAGGTTAACAACATTCGCAGCGCTTCCCGCACATCTGCGTCATCGTCCACCACCCATACGATGTCTTTCATCGCCCTTTACTCCAGGTGAGCTTTGATTGAAAGCGCGACATCCAGATTAATCCCTTCTACTTCGCGTAATTCGTCGAGACTGGCAGCCCTGATCGCGCTGACATCTCCACCAAAATGTTTGAGCAGCGCCTTACGCCGCGCCGGACCCACCCCGGGAATATCCTCAAGCTGCGAAGCCAACCCGATTTTGGTGCGCCGGTTGCGGTGAGCGGTAATGGCAAAGCGGTGGGCTTCATCACGCACGCGCTGCACAAGATACAATCCTTGAGAGTGGCGCGGCAGCAGAATCGAATCGGATCGGCCGGGTAAGAACAGCTCTTCTTCTTGCTTGGCCAGCCCAACCACCGGTACACGCCCCATCAAATTGAACTTTTCCAACACTTCCACCGCGCGCCCTAATTGGCCTTTGCCTCCATCCACAATCAGCAGATCTGGCAACAGCGCGAAGGAGGGATCCGCTTTTTCACCGGGCGCTTTTTTCTCTTGCACCGCCTGCCAGCGGCGGAATCTGCGGGTTAGCGTCTCTTCCATACTGGCAAAGTCGTCCGGTCCTTCCACCGTTTTGATATTAAAGCGCCGGTAATACTTTTTGGCTGGCACTCCCTGCTCGAACACCACCATGCTGCCTACCGAAGCGGTACCCTGGGTGTTGGATATGTCGTAACATTCAATGCGGTTGGGTGGAGCCGCCAACCCCAACGCGTTCTGCAGATCAGACAGGGCTTCGCTCTGGCGGTTGGTATCCGCTTCCCACTGACTGCGCAAGGCTTGCAAGGTTTCCACCGCGTTCTCGGTAGCCATTTGCACCAATTCCTGCGGGGTGCCCTCGCGTGGAACTTTCAACTCAACTTTGTTACAGGTGCCGCGCGTGTTCAACCACTGCTGGATGATTTTGGCCTCTTCCACTTCTTGCGGCAGCAGCACCTCGCAGGGCAGGCGGGCTGCCTCCGCGTAAAACTGTTTGATGAATTGGCCAATAATCTCCGAATCGTTTTCGTCTTCGGTGCCTTCCAAAATAAAATACTCACGCCCCAGCAGCTTGCCCGCGCGGATAAAGAATATCTGCACGCAAGCTTCACCATTGCTGCGCGCGATGGCAATCACATCCGAGTCCATTTGATCTGTGGAAATCACCTTTTGCTTTTCCACCACCCGGTCAATAGCCTGGATACGGTCGCGCAGCGCGGCCGCCTGCTCAAAACGCAGCTCTTCTGAAGCCAGCTGCATTTCAGCCCGCAGGCGCTGCACAATCGGTTGGGTGTGTCCGTCCAGGAAAGCGCACAAATCATCAATCATTTGCCGGTATTCATGCTGTTTCACCGCGCCAATACACGGCCCGGAGCACAGTTTGATATCAAAATACAGGCACGGGCGCGGGTCTTGCCCGGTGATCTCCCGGTCGCAGGTCAGATAGGGAAAAATCCGCCGCAACACATCCAGCGTCTGGTGTACCGCCCATACGCTGGTGTAAGGGCCAAAGTAGCGTGAGCCGTCATCCACCATTTGGCGCGTGACTGTCACTTTAGGAAATGGATCTGCCCAGCTGACTTTGATATAAGGGTAACGCTTGTCATCTTTAAGGCGAATATTGAAGCGCGGGCGGTGCTTCTTGATCAGATTCATTTCCAGAATCAGCGCTTCCAGCTCTGATCCGACAATGATCCATTCCAAATCAGCGATATGCCGCACCAGCTGTCCGGTTTTGGCGTCTTGCGCGGCGCTGCTGTGGAAATAAGAGCGCACCCGGTTGCGTAAATTGATTGCCTTGCCAACATAAATAATCTTGCCGGCCGCGTCTTTCATGATATAGCAGCCCGGCTTGGCCGGCAGGGTATCCAAAATCCCCTTAAGTGCGTCCGAAATTTCCATTAACCATCATTTTATCACGATGAAACCGGCGTGCCGCAACGCTTGTAGCGGTTGAATTGTTTGGCATAGGCGCAGGGTTTTCGCCCATCATTCATATCAAACGTCCTCCAGGCGATATTCTATACCTGCCTTGAGCGGAAAAAACCGCGGCTGTACAGCCGCGGTTTTATTTTCTAGCAAAGATGCCAAAACTTTTAAAGAGCAGGGCGGCTAATCGGCAGCCTTTATTTTATTAATGATGTTTTCAGAAATCGATCCAATCCACAATTATTTAGCCCACTTCAATACCGCTGCCCTCCAGCACCTGCCCGATAATCCAGGTTGGTTGGTCCAATTGCTGCGCGCGCGCCTGGAAAGCCTCAATCTTCTCCGGCGGCACACTCAAAAGCAGCCCACCGCTGGTCTGCGGATCAAACAAGATCATTTCTTCAAACTCTTTTAAATCACGTTTGAAGCGCACTTGCGGGCCAAAGTGGGCCAGGTTGTTATACGCCCCCCGGGGAAGGTGCCCAACTCCGCGCAGCGCAGTGAGCTTTCTAAAACTGGAATTGCCTTATGGTCAAAGCTCAAACCCACCTTTGAGGCATTGGCCATCTCCAGCGCGTGCCCCAACAGGCTGTACCCGGTGATATCTGTGCCGCCACGCAGGTCAAATTCCCGCCCCAGCTTTGCCGCCGCCCGGTTAAGCTGTTTCATCCACCCGATTACTTCTGCCTCTTCCTCAGGCAGTGATTTTTGCTGCTTCATTGCCGTGGTTACCACCCCAAAGCTGAGCGGTTTGGTTAACACCAGCCTGTCCCCCGGGCGCGCGCCGTTCTTGGTCAGCATGCGCCGAGGATCCACCCAGCCAATTACCACCAGCCCGAACTTGGGCTCCTTGTCTTGGATGGTATGCCCGCCAGCGATTACCACTCCTGCTTCACGGGCTTTCTCCGCTCCTCCGCGAACGATTTCGCTTGAGATCTCTGGGGGTAAATCGGGCGGCATTGCGGCAATATTTAACGCCAGGAACGGCTGGCCGCCCATCGCGTACACATCTGACAGGCTGTTGGCCGCCGCGATAGCCCCATACTCATAGGCGTCATCCACCACCGGGGTGAAGAAATCGGTCGTCACCACCAGCGCGCGATGCTCGTCTACCTGCCAGACTGCTGCGTCATCCGGAGAATCCAAACCCACCAGCAGATTGGGGTAATCTGCTGCCTGATAAACGTCTTGAATCGGGCGCAGAACCTGCGCCAGCGCATCAGCGCTTAATTTGGACGCTCAGCCAGCACAGTTTGAAAGGCTGGTCAGGCGAATCTGTTTTGGAGATGGAATTTCCCGAGTATCATTCATATCGCGATTATACTCAATAGCTTACCGGCAAACAAATTCAATTTTAGGTAGGGTTGGTTTGCCTGCCAAACACCTTTGCCTGATTCAATCAGTCTCTCCGGCAGTGGTGAAATGATTTGGAAAGCAGTTAATTTTTCAGGCTAAATGAATGATGACTCCACCCAAGAAAATGGGCAGGAGTCATCATTATTAAAACCTCTCAAAAGCCGGTTAGATTTTTTCTCTCTTCTCCAACCAGCCGCTTCCAAAGGCAAAAAAGAGCATCCCGGCCAACGCCAGCCAGCCTACCCAGTCTCCCAGCCGCGTGGTAATCGTGCCCTTTCCACTGCCTGATTGAACATCACTTACCAGAGTTGCCTCACCGCCCTCAGGAAAAGCCGCCAGCGAAACTATTCGCCCATAGGGATCAATGATGGCTGAATCAAAACCTCCATCTGCTTTTATCATCGCCACCCGATTTTCAACCGCGCGAAAAACCACATGAGTGTAGTGTTTTTCAGCGATGGATCCCCAATCGTTCGAGGGTACTGCGATCACTTGCGCGCCAGCGCGTGCCAATTTCCTTGCCGTGTCGGTGTAATCAAGGTCATAACAAATTATGGTTCCCAACTTGCCCAAAGGGGTATCGTACACCGGGTAAGTTCCCCTTGTGAGGCTGGTTTCACCACCAAATACCACTGGGTGATCTTTTCCAAATACCCCCAAGAATTCTCCTTGTGGGTTGATCACAGTAGCCTCGTTCCGAAACCCTTCTTCCTCAATTACCAGATATCCGCTGGCCAGATAAATTCCATTTGTTCGCGCCAGGTCTGTAAGGTTCAGGCGGTCTTCCACTTGAGGGTCCCATAAAAACGAACCCTCCGGCCAAACCACCAGTTGAGCGCCATCGGCAGCCGCCTCGCGAGTTTGAGAGATCATGCGCTCATATATCTCCGCCAGCACCGGCTTTTCACCAAAATTGGCCGTCACTACTGGCGATACCGCTGGCTGCACAGCTGCCACCCGCAGGCTTTCTCCACTCGGTGGACGTAACAGCATCAGACTTAACAAAAGCCAGCCAGCGCTTGTCCCAAGCAAGACAATCGACCATTTCCGCGCCAATCCAGTCGGAATGTTTGGCAGCGGCTCACCTTCCCATTGCCAGCGCTGGTAAAGCCAGTCCAACAATGCCAACGCCGCCACGTAATTAAACAACATCACCAGCACGCCCATGCCAATAATGCCAAAAATACTTACCGGTTGAATCAACCATACCTGACGGTACAGTGGATAGGCAATGAACGCCCAGGTACCTGCGATGGGTATAAAAAGGCGGATCATTTCGCTGCCAGCCCAGTTTACCAACCCGGCCGGAATAAACCAGCGGTACCCTGTGTGGAGGTTAAACTTGCGCAGCCCAAGGTCTGTCAGATAACTGGTTCCCGCGGCGAAAACCGGCAGCCAGACCATGAAAGTGCCCACCGGGGCGAAAACAGGGCCCAAATACCCTTGCAGCCACACGCCAATCGCCAGCGCGGATGGAATAGCAGACCATTTCGGAGGCATTAACCAGAACTGGGCAGCCAACATCGGAACCCAGCCTACAAACACCAGCGGCCACCACTCATAAGGCGGAAACGCCAGCATAAAAGCCAAGCCGCTGAGCACCCCTAACCCTGCTCCCGCAAGAATTCTCACCCAAATCGACCAATTAAGTGATTGCTTTCTTTCCATTTAGTCTCACTTTTCTCTGTTAAGTCAATTCATTATTCCACGTAACCGGCAGGCAATAATCTTTCGCCCGGATTTGTTCAATAACCGCTTCCAACCAGTTCAATTGCAGACGGGCTAGGGTTATCCCGTAGTCTACTGTCAGCATCCAGAAGTATCGTTCACGCGGGTCTTCACCCTCCAAATCCGCTTCATTCTCAATGGGAATTTGCTGGTACCGTTTCAACCTCTCGCGGTGGTACCGCGCCATGCTTTCCAGCAGGTCAATTATTTGCTCATCGGGTAATCGACCGGCAAAAAATATTTGCACCAGCCAGGCCAGCCGAACCTCACCAGGTGGAATCGGCTCGCTCAACCAGCCCAGCAGGTGTTCTCTGCCTGTGTCATTAATATGGTAAACCTTGCGGGAAGGACGGGTCTGCTGGGGAACAAGCTCAACCCTCACCCAGCCGTCCGCTTCCATCCGTGACAGCGTGCGGTAAATCTGGCTTTGGTCCGCCGGCCAGAAATGGGCGACTGTTTGATCAATCGTTTTCTTGATGTCATATCCAGACAGTGATTCGTAGTTAAGTAAACCCAATATTGCGTATTCTAATGTCATTTGAAATATTCCAATATATGATTTATCTTATATTATATAAATCCTATAATAATGTCAACTACGCAATTCAACTCGAAAATTCCAAACAATCAAATTCAATTCCGGGAATGACACTCCCATGTATTGGTTGCAGAGAACCAGAAGATACTACCCATTTGGCCATTAAATAGTTTCTACAAATCGGCTAGAATAACCATTATGGAATACATTTCTGCGATTCAGGCAATTAACATGAGCGTTTTGAAGGGGTCCTTCTATTCGCGCGCCTGTTTCCAGAAAAACGTCTCATAACAAGACATTGTTACCAATTTCAACCCGTGGGCGCGCATCAATCGCCTGCGGTTTTTTTATTAAATACAATAATTAAGGTTTTATTACCATGAAACAAAATAGCACTTCCAACTGGAGAATATTCCAGGTCCTGTGGGCCGGGCAGGCACTCAGCCTGCTGGGCACCAGCATGACCCG
>Ga0351881_1142_pt1 | contig 14574 bp, 9 predicted proteins | sample BONcelFGM3001E15_FD_206769 | JGI IMG/M metagenome (GOLD analysis project Ga0351881, IMG submission 206769) | Enriched cells from coal bed in the Powder River Basin, Montana, United States - BONCAT cells FGM rep3 HSBNCT.FGM.300.1.E15 ...
GCTTCCTGCAGGTCTTCCACCATGGCGCCGCAGGATTCCTTGGCGCACTTTTTCATAATCTTGCCCTTGACGCTCGCGCGCGTGAAGAATGTGCCGCAATTGGGGCATTTCTCATCTTCCAGCGGCGGGTACCAGGACACATAATCGCAATCGGGGTATTTGGAACAACCGTAAATGGTCTTGCGTTTTTTCGTAATTTTCTTGACGACCTTGCCATCGCATCCGTCTTTGGGGCAATCGAAATCGCCGATATAGGGCTTAATATTGCGGCACTTGGGATAACCCGAGCACGCCATAAATTTGCCGTAGCGGCCTTCACGAATCAGGAACTCGCTGCCGCACTTGTCGCAGAATTCTCCGGTGGGCACAGGTTCAGCCTTCTTTGTGGCGCCCTTGCTGCGGCCGGAAATTGGATCGAACGGCTCCGTGTAGGTGCAATCAGGATACTTTGAGCAACCCAGGAACAGCCCGTAGCGGCCAGCCTTGATGACCATGTTCGAATCGCATTCCTTGCACTTGACATCTGTTTCTTCTTCATACTTCATGTTGTGCTCGGCTTTGTCGAGTTCCTTGACAAAGGTTTCGTAAAAATCGCCGACCACTTTCTGCCACTCGATTTCGCCTTCTTCAACCTTGTCCAGGTTATCTTCCATGCGGGCCGTAAACTCGTCGTCCACAATATCCTTGAAATTCTTGCTGAGCAGTTCCGTAACGATGAAGCCCCATTTGGTGGGAGTGAAAGAGCGCTTCTCCACAGTCACGTAACCGCGCTTCTTGAGGGTTTCGATGGTGGGAACGAACGTGCTGGGGCGGCCGATGCCCTTTTCTTCAAGCACGCGCACCAGGGATGCTTCGCTGAACCTCGGGGGCGGCTTGGTGAAGTGCTGCTTGAGGATCAGATCTTCCATGTTCACAGGCTCACCCTCGGTCACCTGGGGCAGTTTTTGCTCGCCTTTATTTTCCGTGTCTGCGTCGTTCTCAACGGCGTCCTTCATGGTTTTGATAACTCTCTGCCAACCATCAAAAATCAAGACCGAGCCCGAGGCGCGGAAAATATAATCCCCGCCCGCGATGTCGATGCGCGTGACATCCACCAGCGCCGACCGAATCTGCGACGCCAGGAAACGGTTCCAGATCAATTCATAAAGTCGGTACTGATCGCGCGACAGCTTTTCCTTCATCATCTTGGGTTCGTAATATACGCTGGTCGGGCGCACGGCTTCGTGCGCATCCTGTACGCTCGCCTTTGCGCTCGCTTTTGTTTTGAACACATTGGGTTTGGACGGAACATAGTCGGCGCCCAATTTTTCCGTGATGTACTCAACGGCCTGCTCCTGTGCATATGAGGACACGCGCGTGGAATCTGTTCTCATGTAAGTGATGAGGCCGACCACGCCCTCGTTGCCAATCTCCACGCCTTCATAAAGCTGCTGGGCGATGGTCATGGTCTTGGACGCCGAGAAATTCAAGCGCCGGGCCGAGTCCTGCTGCAGGGAACTGGTGATGAACGGCGCGGGCGGGCGGCGTTTTTCGCGCCGCGTGGCCACGGTGTCCACGATATACGAAAGCCCGCGCAGTTCCGCTTCAAACGTCTTGGCCTGTTCTTCGTTCTCGACCTTGATTTCCCCTTCTCTTTTGCCGTGGAACTGGGCCTGGATAAGGCCCGGGCCCTGCTCACGCGTGAAATCACCGGTCAGAGACCAGGACTCATCGGGAACAAACGCTTCGATTTCTTTTTCCCGGTCACAGATCAGGCGCACGGCCACGCTTTGTACGCGCCCGGCGCTGAGCCCGCCCTTGAGGAACTTCCACAGCAGCGGACTGATTTTGTACCCCACCAGTCGGTCCAGCACGCGCCGCGCCTGCTGCGCGTTCACTAGCCGCATATCGATTTCCGTGGTGCTGTTCAGCGCTTCCTTGATCGCCTTTTCCGTGATCTCATTGAAACGCATGCGGCGTATTTCTTTCTTGTCAAACAACCGCGATAAATGCCAGGCAATAGATTCACCTTCGCGGTCAGGGTCAGTTGCGAGAATAATTTTATCAAAGCTCTCCCCGCTCTTTTTGAGCGAGCTGATAAGCTTGCCCTTGCCCCTCACCTGCACGTACCGCGGCTTAAAATCCTTCTTGATGTCGATGCCCAGTTCCTTCTCGGGCAAGTCATAGATGTGGCCCAGGCAGTAGTGAAGAGAGTACTGATCTCCCACGATCTTGCCTATGGACGACACCTTGGCTTTTGATTCCACAATAATCATTGCTGGCATATGCGCATCCACCTGTTCCTGTTCGGTTCTATCACAATTTGATTATTTTGCACGTTTTCACTTATAAATCAACCCGGCTTAACAAACAATTTTCCGGGGAGCTGCCTGACAAGCCCTTTCATTTCGAGCATTGTGAGTGTGGGCAGGGCCCTGGACGCCGAGACCCCGCAACGATTGCACAGGGTATCGAAATCCATGGGCTCGGCCGATATTGCATTATAAAAGACTTCTTCATCGCCCGTAAGCCGCGGGCCCAGATTCAGGGTTGTCTGCTGGGGCGCGAAATGCAGGGCGTCGAGGATATCATCCACAGATTCCACCAAACAAGCGCCTTCGCGGATGAGCCGGTGCGGCCCCTTGTTGAGCCGGTTTTTGACATTGCCCGGCACGGCGAATACATCGCGGCCCTGGTCCAGAGCCGTTGCCGCAGTAATGAGTGCGCCGCTCTTGTCCGGGGCCTCAATAACCACAACCCCGCGGCACAAACCGCTCACGATCCGGTTGCGGCGCGGAAAATTCCACTTCTCCGGGCCTGTGTCCATGGGAAACTCACTGGCCACAGCGCCGTGCGCATCCAGAATCTCCTCAGCCAGGCGGCGGTTCACGGCCGGGTAAACCATGTTGAGCCCAGAGCCGAGCACGGCCATGGTATGGCCTCCGGCGTGCAGCGCGCCCTGATGCGCCGCGGTATCAATGCCATGAGCCAGCCCGCTGATTACGCTGATGCCATTGGCCGCAAGCCCCCCGGCCAGTTCCCGCGCCATATCGCGCCCATAGCCGCTGCACTTGCGTGTGCCCACAATGGCCACAGCCTTGTCAAAATCCCGGGGCAGGCCGCCCTGCACATATAGCACAGGCGGCGGATCCGGTATCTGAGTCAATGGCCGGGGATAATCCTTGCTGTCCTGCGTGAACACGGCGGCCCCCGCCTTATGCGCCATTTCCAGTTCCGCGCGGGCCTGGTCCCATTTCTCCCGCTCCTCCAGAACATGCTTGCGGGCTGCAGGAGTCAGAAAAGAACACGTGTCGAACTCTTTGCGATCCGCTTCGCAAACATTGCGCGCACCGCCGAACTGCTCCACGAGTTGAGGGATCACCATGGTGGACAGATTAGGAATATTGTTGAGAACGATCCACGCCAGCCTGGGATCATCTTTTCGGATTGCCATAATTCAGTAATTATAAAGGTTTCTTTATATTTGGGACATCATTTTCCGTCCGAGCCGGCCATGGTTTCTGTGGCGGAATGAACAGGATCCGGATCTGGAGCCCCGTTCACCGGCGTGTTCTCTATGGTTTTATCGGCCTTAACAGATAGAGGTATAGCGGCGCCATTGGTTGCGGATTTATTGTCATTCACATAAAACCCGCTTCCTTTGAACATGATGCCGATGGGGTGAAAAACCTTTTGCAATTTTCCACGGCACTTGGCGCAGTGCGTGGGCTGCGGCTCACTGATACTCAGAAAAATATCGAAGCGGTCTCCGCAATCCGTGCATTCGAATTCATATGTGGGCATTAGGTTTTACTCCTGGTCCTGCGGCCCGGGCGCTTGCTCCTGCTCAAGCTTTTCATAATAAAGCCTTGCATTGTGCGACACTTTGACGTCGTTCGTGCTGTCCTTGAGCGAGCCGAAAAATTCGCGGGCCTGCTCGCGGCACAACCCGGCGTCCACGCACAATGCATTGTATCGTTCCATGGAAGCCAGTGCGATACCTTGCGCCAGTGTTCCGCGGATAACCTGCCCGGCCGCCTTTTCAAAATAATCAGCCGCAGTAGTATAATCAGCCGTTTGTTCGTAAACAAGGCCGAGATTATAGTACCCCATGACCGAGTCGGGCTGCAGGGCGATATGCTTTTCGAGAGCGAGAATGGCATCATAGAATTGGCCATGCTCCAGATAATGTGTTCCCAGGCCGTTGTAATAAAGCGCCATATTGGGCGACAGTTCAATGGCTTTCTTGTATGCGGATTCCGCGTCATCCGTGCGGCCCATGAGGTCATATGTAAGCGCCATGTTGTTGTACACTGTGGAGGCATCGGGCTGCATTTTCAGGATATTGCGGTAAAGCTCCAGGGCTTTGTCGTACTCATATCCCTGCTGGTACAGATTGGCCAGATTAAGCATGGCGTCGAGCTTGTTGGGCGTAAGCGCCAGGGCAGCCTTATAGTTTGTCTTGGCCTTGTCCAATTCGCCCCGCTGCAGATACACATCGCCCAGTTTGGTGTACGCCTGCGAATACGTGGGGCAGAATGAGATGGCCTTCTGATACATCTGCTCGGCTGAAGACAGGGAATCGTAGCGCTGCAACAGGCTGCCGATCATAATGGCAATGAGCGCAGAACCTTCCATGCGGTCGCCCACGCGCGCCAGGCGCATGAGCGCCATCCTGTTGTTTTCGCGCGAAAAATCGCACTGGGCCCAATTCGCCGCGATCAGCACTTCCAGGGTGTCGGTATTGAAATCGCGCGTGAGCCCCTTCATGGAATAGTCCCCGCCCCGCCCCTCCCAAAGGGAAATGTCGCACCCGGAAACGCGCCCCACCTCGAACAGGGGGCCCAGATTGAATGTGTCAAAACCGCTCAGGTTGGGAAACAACTCACCCGTAGCATAGACACGCCGCGAAGGCAGGGCTTTGAGTGTGGCGTCATGAAATATCTCAGACATATTCACAAAACTGAACTCATGGCCGATCCGGGAATAATTCTCTTTGACCATGGTTCCGTGATTATCAATCAGCAAAATATCCCGCCGGTCATTTTCCACCACATGCGCGTAGCCAATCACAGGCACGGATATGGCGCCCTGCATGAAGTACAGGCCGTCCCGGCGGATGACCCGGAAATTATCCCGGGCAAACCGAAGGGGCCGGGTCTCACGCTGCCACATGTTGTAAGGAAGGTTCTGCACTGCGGGCCATGCCGAAACAAGGATCAGAGCGGCCGTGGCCGCGCCGGGCGCCCAGGCCGCGCTTTCACGCAACCGCCTCAACAGGCCATCAATTCCAGCGGCAGCAAATATCACGAACACCAGATACGCGCCGATATAGAAAACCCGGAATACGAAAATCTGATGCAGCGCGAAATGAAAATTGATAAACAAAATAACGCCCACGGTCTGCACGGCCATGAGATACCCCAGAAACAGGAACAATCGCCTGCGCTCCATGGCGGTAAGCAGCACGCCCAGGATACCCAGGAAAACAAAAAGCGCGGAAAATTCCTTGGGCAGATTTTGAATAAGATGCATAAAATACGCCCATTTGGTGGGCATATGAAACCAGGCAAGCTGATTTTCCCAGGACATAAACTGCGAACGGCGCAACATCTCGGCGAACCCGGCCGCCTTTTCCACATGGTTGCCCCAATTAAGGGCCGGGTTTACGGCCGCGCGCATGGGCAGATACCACAATATGGCCAGACCGCCTGCGAACACAAACACCCCGGCCGCCACGGCAGCGGCGCGCACACGCATGCGCACCCACGGCAGCAGGGATGCGGCAAATGCAACCGGCGCCGCGCCAACACCGGCCACGGCATATCCCCACACGGGTTTGAGCCCCATCAAAGGCCCGAACACCCAGACCATGACAGCGGCCCAGGCCAGGGCGCCCGCGGCCGCGCACGCAATCTCCGCCCATAGCGGAGCGCGCCATGCGGCATCGCGGCTGCGCAGCCGCATCATGGCCAGACCCACAACGGGCAGAAAGGTGAAAAACGCAATGTAGTGATTCAGAAAACACAGGACAAGAAGAATGCATGAAACTGGGAACAGACGGGCGTCCCGTTTTCTCACAAGTAATGAAATGGTGTAAACCATGGCGCCGGTCAACAACACGTTTAACCCATACACCTCGGGAACCACGGCCTGCGACCAGAGCGTGCGCGAGGACCCGAGTACAATTCCGGCCACAAACGACGCCACACGGCTTAGCCCCAGCACACGGCACGCCGCAAACACCACAACGCACCCGGCCGCGGCGGTAGCCGCGGAAAACGCAGCCAGCGCGAAACCCGTTTCCGCAAATGGCATGCGGCTCCACAAATGGCCAAGCAACAGAAAAAGCGGATACCCCGGAGGATGCGCAACACCCAGCACCGCAGCGCCCGTGGCAAACTCGCCTGTGTCTTCAAAAAGAAGTGCGGGCACGCATGTGCTTAAGTACAAGCCCAGCAGGACCAGGAACAAAACCGCGGCAGCGGCGGAGTCTTTGCAGCGTTCGTTCATATTACCCCATAGAATAGCACAAAACCTCGGCCCTTTGGCAACTGCTCTGATCCAGGCCGCGCCGCACCATAGCGCCGAAAACGTAAAAAACGGATTTTCCCACTCGTCACACCCCCGCTGTGTTGACACTGTCCAACGTGATACCTTAAGATTATAGTCACGAAAATGCTGTCCATTCTCTCGGGACAAGATGGTATTCAAATATATATACAATCGCGCACGGACCCGACAAACAAAAGGAAACTCCACATGTCAGACATTAACGGCAAATTAAAAATAACATTTGCAGCCAACGGCGTCACAGCCGCCATTGACCCGTCCTGTTACGAAGATCCGGGAACCTGGCTGCCACAGGTCAAACAGGCCCTGCAGAAAAGAGGGATTGACCAGTTGGACCTGGCGGCTGTGGACAGTGCATTTCAAAGCAAAGCAGCCAATCCCATTTTGGTCGGTCCGCCCCAGCCTGAACCCGTGGACGGCAAGGTGCAAGCACGGCTCAATGAAGAAGGCGACGCCGTGGAAATCAAAATCGAACCGCCCATGGGACACGGGAAAAAAGCTGAACTGCGCGATGTCATGGAAGCCATTAAGAATATCGGCGCCGGGGATTTTTACCTGGAACTTGAGAAAATCGAAAATATGCTTTCCTCGTTCAGGTTTCGCGACTTCGTGCCCGTGGGCGAAAAACGCGATGGCCGCTTCGACATTCAACTGTCCAAAGACCTCACCGAAGCCACCATCAATGTCTCCCCCCCGTTCGGCGGCGACGCCATACAGCCCATTGATATCGTCCAGTACATGAAACGCGAAGGCATGACCACGGGCGTCAAAATCGATGTGATCAAAAAAATATGCCAGGACGAAATTTTCAACCAGAACGTTGTCATCGCCGTGGGACAAAAACAAATGGACGGCGAAGACGCCGGACTCGAATTCTATTTCGACCACACCGCGAGCAAGGCCAAGCCCACAATGAATGACGAAGGCGAAGTGGACTTCCGCGAACTGAACATTTTCCAGACATGTCGCAAAGGCGATCCCCTGGTGCGCAAAATCCCGTCCACACCCGGAATCATCGGCAAAACCGTTTTCGGACAGGAAGTCAAACCCCGCACCGGCCGCGACATTCCCAGCCCGGGCGGCCTTAACACCATCCCCGACAAAGCCGACTCCAATCTCATCCTTGCAGCAGCCGATGGGCAGCCCAAGTGGACCGGCAACAAGGTCAACGTGGTGCCTGTGCTTGAGGTCTCGGGCGATGTGGATTTTTCCACGGGCAACATCAATTTCACCGGCTCCGTGGAAGTGCGCGGCAATGTGATTTCAGGCTTTTCCATCAAGGCTATGGGCGACGTCAACATCGGCGGCACCGTGGAAATGTGCACCATCGAATGCGGCGGCAACCTCAGCGTGCGCCAGGGCATCGTGGGCCAGGACAAAGCCCTCATCATGTGCCGCGGCACGCTCACAGCCAAGTTCATCGACAAGGCCACGGTCTACTGCGACGGGGATGTGAACGTGGACGAATCCCTGATCTACAGCAAAGTGAGCAGCTCGGGCAACGTGCGCGTGCTGGGCAAAAAGGGCTTCATCATGGGCGGCATCACACGCGCCACCAAACATGTCACCGCCAACCGCATCGGCACACCCACGCAATCGCCCACGCTCATCGAAGTCGGCGGCAGCCCGTCCCTGCGCAATGAACTCGAACAGCTCGAAAATGAAATTCACGAAGCCGAAGAAAAAACAGACGCCTTCTCAAAATCCCTGGACACAGCGGAAAAGAAAAAGGCCCAGCTCGGCTCGGAACTGTCCGATGAACAAAAAGAACGCGTGCTGCTCATGAGCCGCGAGCGCTTCGCCCTGCTCAGCAAGCTGCGCGCATTCCGCGAGAAAAAGGAAGACCTTGAAGACAAACTCACCCGGCTCAAAAGCCGCGGCTTGAAAGTCAATGTCAAAGACGCGGCCCTGCCCGGCTCAAAAATCTGCATTAAAACCGCATCCATCATCATGCAGGACGAAATAAAATTCACCACCTTCTACGAAAAAGACGGCGAAATCGAAATCATGCCCTACGACAGCTCCGGAGAAAATGCGTAAGCCCCACCCACACGCGCACCCACACACATGGACAAAAAAAACAACCTGACTTTCTTCCAAACGCTGGCATACAGCAGTGGCAACATTTCCGCCATGCTCATCAATCAGGTCATCGTAACATGGGCCATCTATTTTTATGCCCCGGGACAGGTTGAAACCCACGTGGCTGGCGCGGCAGTGCGCTTTAATTACGCACCCATCATGATGCTTGGATACGCCATGGCGTTCGGCCGCGTGGTTGATGCAATCGCCGATCCACTCATCGGATTCTGGAGTGATAAAACACGGTCGCGATGGGGCCGACGCATCCCGTTTGTTGCCGCGGGCACACCGTTCCTGGTTCTTTTCTTTATTGCCTTGTGGCGCCCGCCTGTGGCCACTGTCAGCGCCATCAAAAGCTCCATGTATACGTTGTCCCTGGGCGCCTCGCAGTTATCCATCACAGGCGGCGTGATCAACACTCTGTATTTCGCACTCATACTCGGCGGATTCTTTTTCTTCTTCACCGTAGTGGTGGCGCCCTACCTGTCGCTCATGCCCGATATCGGACGCTCCAATGAAGAACGCATGAGCCTGTCCACCTGGATGGCGGTGTTTGGCATCATTGGACTGATCATCGCATCCATTGTCGCGCCAATCATCATCGGGGCCAATTTTCAATTCATGAAAATGGCTGTTATCATGGGTGTGGTCACATTCATTTTCTTCTATGTGTCCATCGCATTCATCCGAGAAAACAAAATCGAATCCGGCAAGGAAGAGACATTCGGCTTTATCCAGGCCATGAAGGAAACGTTCCGGAACAAAGCCTTCATTTATTGGGTCATTTGCATTTTCATGTTCTGGATCGGTTTTAACGTAATCATGACATCCACCCCATACTATGTCACAAAAGTGCTCGGCCAAACCGAAGACAAAGCAGGCATTTACCAGGGAATCATGATGATCATGGCAATCCCCATGTTTGTGGCCGTATTTTTCCTCAGTAAAAAGTTCAACAAAAAAACCTTGATCGGCGTGGCCATGATACTGCTAACCCTCATGACTCCGCTGTTTTATGTCACGAAATTCATTCCTGCGGCCATGCTGCAGGCCTACGCCATCGGCTTGTTCGCCATCATGGCCGCTCCCATAGCCGTACTCCTGGTCATGGCCAACGCCATCATTGCGGATATTGTAGACTTCGACGAACAACTCACAGGGCGCCGCCGCGAAGCCATGTACTTCGGCATGCAGGGGCTCCTCACAAAATCCGCCATCGCCATCTCATCCGTGATCGGGACACAGTTGCTCGCACGGTTCGGCATGAGCGCTGCAAACCCCGAGGGCATCCTTCTCACCGGCCCGTTCTGCGCAATCTTCACATTTATCGGATTCCTCGCCATTATGAAATACCCACTTAAAAAATAATCCTGCTCTCAAGCAGATTTTCTCCAAGCAGATGCCAGTTATAGCAATCACGAAAAAGAACCAAGAGGTGAACAGTCGTAAATTGTTGGTTCGTGACAGATGCACATCCCCCTTTATCCCCCTTTGCTAAGGGGGACCATATTATGGAATTCTGTCAGCTTTTAAAGCGTTTTTTGTGTAGGGCGCTGCCGCCGCTGCCAGGTCACGTAATGCGCAAAGCCACGCTCTGAACCATGCGTTGCTTGTATTGTAAAGGTCTGAATTCTTTTCCGGGATTGCTATAATGCCAATACTATGAGCCCTGCACTGCTTCTGGCGTCAACAATACATTTACCCCACAAAAGCAAATCCGCCCCTTGGGGCGGATTGCGGGGCCAAAGTTTTTGGGAAAGGTGTGGAAGACCCTTTTTACAAAAAGGGTTTTCCACGCTTATCAAAATCTTTTATTCTTTTATTCCCTTACTCTTTTCACATCTTCATCATTTCAGAAGCTTTGCCGCTTTTTCTGCGGCGTGAATGCCTGCGTTGAACGCGATGTCGCCGCCCTGCCCGGGCACGCCGCAGGCATCGCCGGCGATGAACAGATTTGCGACTTTGCTGCAATCCACAGTGGGCCGCTCGGGCCACGACTGCCCCACTACGGGCACGGCGCCATCCACCATGTCCATAGCGATAAAGCGCTCGTACTCCACGGCGTCGCGCAGGCCCGGGAACATGGATTCCATGAGATCATTGAGGCGCACGCGCTCGGCTTTGAGATATGTTTTATCGTCCATTTTGTCCCTGGGAATGGGGTAATACCACGTGGCCAGCTGCTTGCCGCGCGGGGCAAGAGCAGGCTCGATGTTGCTGGTGAACACGCCCATGGTGAAGGGATTCATGGTAAAGATAATGCCGTCGATATCCGTGACCCGCTTGTTGAGGCACAGGTCCACGCTGAGCCCTGCCGTGGATTCCATGGACTTCATCTTATTCCAGGTGACATCGTCGAAGCAGTCATTATCCAGCAACTTGTGCATGTGCTGAACCGGGACAGCGGCAATCACGCACCGCGCGTACAGGGCCCCGTCGGCGGTGCGCACGCCGGCTGCTTCGCCGTTTTCCACGAGGATCTTTTCCACTTTCACATCCATGCGCACTTCGCCGTTTTCTTCAATCACGCGCATGAGCTGTTCGATCAGGTTGTCCCACCCGCCCAGAAAATACCCGGACGCTTCCTTGGCCTTGATGGCCGAGCGCAGGAACTCGGCAAGCTCCCCGGCGGATGCGCGCTCAATGTCGCTGCACACGAGACCGGCTGTGCTGATGAGGCGCGCGAATTCCTGCAAGTCATCGGCGGCAGCGCCCTTGCGCGCAAGCCAGTCCGTGACCGGAACCTTGAAGTCAGCGGGATCGCGTTTGCCGATAAGCACTCCGGCGAACAGTTTGATGAGCTGAATTTTCCCGGTTATTCCAAGAAGCGGGGACGTTATGATTTCACCGGGTCCCTTGGGAAACGGCACGAACTTCCCGTTGCTCCACACAAGGGGCTTGCCCGCAGGCAGGAACCGGCGCGACACACCGGCTTTGCGCAGCACTTCGGCAGCGCGGCCCTGCCCCGCATACCGGTGAACATGGATGCCGTAGTCGATAAGGAACCCGTCCTTTTCCACAACCCGCGCGCGACCGCCCGCAATGGGGAGCTGCTCCAGTACGCAGCATTCATATCCCTTTTTGCCCAGCAGTGCGGCCGCGCTCAATCCCGCGATGCCCCCGCCCACGATAATCACATCAAATTTTTTATCACTCATGACTAAAACCCTCTCGGAAATTTCATTGCCATATGTCGACTGTATTGCAAACTGACTTATGCGCCTTTGACTTTCAAATCCTTTGTCTTTTCATCCAGGGGATATTTCAGAAAAATAAAGAAGCCAATAAGCCCCAGGATACCAGCGATGGGACCGAGCAGGCTCACACCCAGAAAACAATTCGGGCCGCTGCATGCGGCTGAGGGCAGTTCCTTGCCGAAATACTGAAACAGAACGCCCTGCATGCCCATGGACAAACCCGTGGCAATTTTTTGAAGCAGCCCCTGCATGCCGAAATACATGCCTTCCCTCCGGTGTCCGCTCAATTTTTCATCATAATCCGCAATGTCCGCCAGAATGGCCATGGGAAGAACCTGGTTGATGGCCAGGGGAAAACTGAGCAGGCCCATGAGGATGATCCCCGCAACCGTGGGACTGACCGGCAGGGGGTAGCGGCCCACAAAAAACAGCAGCGGCATAAGAAGGGCCAGAAGCAGCAAGCCAATCTTGTACAGATACGCCTTTTCAAATTTTTTGGTGAGCGCGTTAATAACCACAAAGGAAATTGCGATACCGGGAAACAGTGTGAGATACACCGTGGTCACAAAACCTTCGGATTGCCCCATGAGCCGGGTCACGATAAAGGGGATTGAGGCTGTAATGCATGCGAACCCCAGATACTGAAAAATCGAAGAAATGATATAAATCAGAAATGCCGGGTTTTTCAGGGTCCAGGCAAACGCCTGGAACATGCTGTATGACGCCTCCTTGTTCACAGGCGCCTGCACGCGCTTTTCGCGCACCGTGAACGCTGTGACATACAAAAAAACAAACGCCATGCCGCCGGACACAATGGCCGCGTTGGCGTACCCCATGTACAGCGGCGAATTCACATCCACAAACTTGGGGACAAGCATGCCCTGAAAAGCCGTGGCCAGCATCATGCACACGGCCAGGTATGTGGACACCTGCACGCGCTCGTCATTATCCGGCACCAGTTCCGGATACAATGAGAGATACGGCCCCATAACCAGCGTGAAAAAAATGTAGAACAGGCCCATGAGCACAATCGTATAAACCGTAATGGCCAGACTGCCCGCGGGAAATATGGGACGAAACAGCATGATGAACGTTACGATGAGGGGCGGGGTGGCGAACAGCAGAAACGGCCTGCGACGCCCCCACGGCGAACGCGTGTTATCACTCCAGTACGCCACCAGGGGATCCGCGATGCCATCCACAAACCGGCCCAGCATAAAAGCAATGCCGAACACAGCCGAGGAAATGTAAAACTCGCGCCCGGGTCCCTTGGTGGTATAAAAATAAACCAGCCACCCGGTGCAGACCATGTTGACAATATTGCCGCCGAACTGGCCGCAGCAATACAGCATACTGCGCCCCAAGCCGTACCGTTGAGTTTGAGTCTGTGTTTTATCCATGAAAGATACTATATACGAGGCTCAGCATTGGGAGCAATATGTAAAGTTGCGGCGCCCTGCATCCTGCTTTTATTTTTTCGCATTCCTGGTACAATATTACCATGAGCATTTACACGAGCCTGAGCGGAATCATGGTGCATATGCTGCGCCAGGATGTGACCGCGAACAATATCGCCAACATCAATACCACGGGATTTAAATCCTCGCGCGCCGAAACCCAGGAAAACCATGGGCTCACCGGAGCGCACACATCCGCCACAAGCCGCAGCAATGCACAGGGCGCGTTCCTGCAGACAAGCCGCAACATGGACATGGCTGTGGAAGGCAGAGGCTTTTTCCCGCTCAAAACCCCGAACGGCGAAACCGCCTACACGCGCGACGGCACGTTCCACGTGGACAGCCAAGGCAGGATCGTTTCCTCCAACGGCTATCGCCTGGACGCGGATATCACGGTGCCCTCCAGCGCCCAGAGCCTGCGCATCGGGCCCGACGGCAATGTATTCGCCATCAGCAACGGGAATTCCCAGCACATCGGCCGCATTGAAATGGCCAACTTCTTCAACCCCCAGGGCCTGGCCGGCGCAGGCGGCAACCTGTACCGCCAGACCGCTGCCTCGGGCCCGGCCGTACTCGGCTACCCGGGCCAGAACGGATTCGGAACCGTGCTCAGCGGTTCGCTCGAAACATCCAATGTGAGCATCGTCAAAGAAATGACCGACATGATCATCAACCAGCGCGGCATGGAAGTGAACCTCAAGGCCACACAAACCCAGGACCGCTTGCTGGGCATGCTCCTCGACCTCAAAAAATAAGCGGCAAGCTTCATATTTTTCCTGCTTATCGCGCGTGTTCCGTGCAAGTTATTGCGTGCCGGATGTTGCGTTTATTTTTAGTTGATCACATAATTTAATATAGCAGTGCAAAAAAATTCACTCTCAGGAATCAAGGTGTCCAAAGACTCCCGGATTCTGGTTTGTTTTATGCATTTTTTTAAACGCGCGCGCATGCAAATAATAGATATCACTGCCATCGCAGTTTTTGCGATCCTGCTCATAACACCGTGTGCGCGGGCCGCGGCCAAATCCGTGCGCACTGTGGCTATCCTGTCCCAGAACGACGGGCTGAGCCCGGCAGACAAGGCCCTGACACGGGGGCTCAACACCATCATCACATTCAAGATCGAAGCCGCGCCCGGCGTACGCATTGTTCCGGAAACAGAAATCGAAGCCGCAGGGAATAATCTTGATATTGACGGAATCTGGAAATCATCGGAAAAAGCAGTGGGCCAGGCCGCAACCATTCTCACAGCCGACATCATAATCGCCGGACGCCATCGCTCAAAA
>Ga0351881_1150_pt1 | contig 14488 bp, 11 predicted proteins | sample BONcelFGM3001E15_FD_206769 | JGI IMG/M metagenome (GOLD analysis project Ga0351881, IMG submission 206769) | Enriched cells from coal bed in the Powder River Basin, Montana, United States - BONCAT cells FGM rep3 HSBNCT.FGM.300.1.E15 ...
TCCTCGCGGGTGCCTTTATCGGAAAAATCCTTGTAAAATGCCATGTGTATTTCCTTTCTATGCTGGAGGGCGTGTTACGCGGCGCTCAAAGCCTGCGCGGCCCCGTTTCAGCGGCGGCGTTCCATTCGCCGCCCGGTCATGTTTCCTGTTCCTGTGCGGCGTGCGCGGCCAGAAAAGCCTTGCGCTCCGCGCGCACCTGCGCGGCCTTGCCGCATGTCTTGTCCCCTTCGGGGCAGGCGCCCCGCAGGCAGCCCGCGCCCGCGTCCGCGAACAGCTCCGGCGCTTGCGCGTAGCAGAGCGTAAACATGTGGCCCGCCAGTGCGCGGATCTCCCACTGTGCGCGCTCGCACATGCGCAGCGCGAAGAAGTGCCGCAGTTCCCGTGCGTTCATGGTGGTCATCAGGCGGGTTTCGCAGGCGTTGGGCAGCACGAAACGCGCATCCTCGTTCGCGCCCAGCCGTTGCTGCCAGCTTTCATACCATGCCTGCATCTGCGCCATTTGCGCCTCGTACTCGCGCACGGCGGCATCGCCAAGCGCCTGTACCGATGGTGGTATGATGTAGCCAAACCCCTTGGCATAGCTCACATACCGCTGGCTTTGCACGCTGAAGCTGGCGATGCGGTGCCGGGTAAGCTGGGCCAGCAGCGCGCGGCTTACCCCCTCAAGCAGAAAGGTGAAGCTCACGTGCTCCAGCACGCTTTCGTGGCCCATTTCACGCACTTTGCGCAAAAAAGCACGCTGGTCCTGCGTGGCGATTTTGTCAAGCAGCGAGTCAAGGTCTCCGCCCGCATAGCAGAGTTTGGCCGCGAGGGCGACAAGCGCTTCGCCGCCGGTGGTCACGCGCAGCAGTTCCACACGCTGGTGTGCTTGCGGCATAAGGCGCCTCCTTTGCGGTGGGTGGTGGGCGGCGGGCCGTTTTGCCGGTGGTCATTGGGCGGCCGCTTGCGCGGGCGCCGGTTTCCGGCTGCGGGTCCATGCCGCCAAAGCATAACGGCGGGCACCTGGGCAACCACACCGCAACCGTCGCTTTTGCAACCTTCATGATAACATGAACAGCCTGTTAATTCAAGCGAGGGGGCGGATTTTTGCAGGCAAAGCAAACACGCTTCCCGGTGGGCCTGAGCGGTAACTGCCAAACGACTCCACAGCAGTATTCCACAATTTCCACATTTTTATCCTTATGTACAGGCCTTATCTGGCTTGAAAAAGCAATGAATGTGGAAAACGCAGGTAAGGCGGCGTTGTGGAAACACGGTGGAAACGATGTGGATTTCCGCGCGAGAAGATTGCAAAGCAAGGGGTTCGGCGTCAAATGCCTGTTGTGCGGGGTTTTTCGACGGCGGGCGCGTGTTTTCCACAGGCGAAGGCAAGCAATCAGGCGGGCTAATGCAACATCTGCGGAAAAGCAGTGTGGAATTGGATGCGGAAAAACAGGTTTCCCACATCTGTGTGGGGAAAGCGTGGAAAACAGGCCGATGCGGATGCGCCTTGTTGCGCGGGCTTGCCATCGGGTGATCGCGAAGGTATAATACTCATATAAAGAAGCTTTATTCGACCGGATAACGCCAAAAGGAGGTGCGCTGCATGAAACGGGCCTTTCTGATACTGTTGTGCGCGGCCATGCTGCCGTGGCTGGGTGTCGCGCAGGCCGAAAGCGCGAAGCTGGTGATCGTGCTGGAACCCGGCCCCGCGGGCGTGGTGCTCATGGATGAATACGGCAACTCCGTAAGCGCCGTGCAAGGCAGCGTAACCAGCGGCGGAAAAGTCTACTGGACGCTCGCCGTCACCAACAACGGCGGGGCCGACGTGACGCTCTATACCCGCGACGGCGCGGGCAACTGGGTCAACACCGGGGTTACCTACGATATGGTGGCGATCTTCGGTACGCCCGTGCCGAGTGATCCCACTACGCCGCCGCCCACCGCCACGCCCACGCAGGCCGTGTTGCAGCCGTGGCCCGTATTTGACGAGTTGACGCTCTATGGTGTGACCATCAAGCCGCTGGAGGGCGAGAAGCGGGTGCAGAGCCGCTGCGGCCCCGGCAAGGAGTACCACGGCGCGGGCGGCTACAAGCCCTACAAGGTAACCAGTACCGCCGCGCTGTTTGCCGAGGGTGGCTACATGCTGGTGGATATGTACTATACCACCGTAGGCCACCGGCGTGTCTACTTCCCGATCAGCGCGTTCACTGGTACGAAACGCGTGCCCGAGGCGTCGCTGACGGGGTATACCGCCTATACCGTGAGTGATCTGACGCCCGTGTTCGGCCCTGGCGGGGACTACGATGTGTTTACCGAGGCGGTTATCGCTTCCGGCACGCGTCTTGCCGTCTATCTGGAGGAAAATGGCTGGGTGTTTGCCGAGTTTGCCTGCGCGCTGGGCAACGTGCGCGCGTGGGTGCCTGCCGCGCAGGTGCGTTGGTAGGCAAGGTGGCGCACCCGTACGCCGGTTTGGTTGTGTAGCTGTAACGCCCTGCCCGTACCGCCCCGCGTCGTGGGGGAGGTACGGGCTGTTTCCGTGTCGCAGGGGCCGCGTCCGGCGCTGTTTCAGGCGCGGGAAAATCTCCCGTTTCCCCTTGACAACAAGTGAAAACGCGGTATAATCATTACGAAGGTCAAAGTTAGTCAAACTAATGAGCGACCGGACTGTGCGCGCCTTGCGCCGTATGGTCCGCCGTGACCTTCAGCCTTCGGGCGTGAGCCTTGCACCGGATCAAGGGAGCGAGCCGCACCGCCCGCTTTCTGCGTGGGCTGTGCGCCGCCCGCGCCAACGCTGCGCGCCCGCAGGCGCGCCGTCACCCCTAAATGAAAACGAAAACACAAACCGCCGCCGATTGGAGGGCTGCCCATGACAAGCCAGCAATTTACCGAAAAAAGCCGCGCCGCGCTGAACGACGCGCAGCAGATGACCGTGGAATACCAAAACCAGGAGGTTTCGCAGGAGCACCTTCTGCGCGCCCTGCTGGCCGACACGCAGGGCCTGATCCCCCAACTGCTGCAAAAAATGGGGCAGGACGCGGGCATGATCGACGCGCGCCTGCAAACGCTGATCGCCCGCATCCCCAAGGTGACGGGCAGCGGCCGCGAGCCGGACAAGATCTATATTTCCGCCGATGTGGAGCGCGCGCTGGTGGCCGCCCGCGAGGCCGCCCAGCAGATGAAGGACGAATACATCAGCGTGGAGCACCTGTTTTTAGGGCTGCTGCGCAAGCCCAGCCCCACGCTCAAGCAGCTGTGGCACGACCTGCGCGTGGACGACAAAGGCTTTCTTGCCGCGCTGCAAACCGTGCGTGGCAACACCCGTGTGACCACCGACACCCCTGAGGACACCTACGATGCGCTCAAAAAGTACGGGCAGGACCTGGTGGAGCTGGCGCGCAACCAAAAGCTGGACCCCGTGATCGGCCGCGACAACGAGATCCGCAGCGTGATCCGCATTTTGACCCGCAAAACGAAAAACAACCCCGTGCTGATAGGCGAGCCGGGCGTGGGCAAAACCGCCATCGCCGAGGGCCTCGCCATCCGCATCGTGCGCGGCGATGTGCCCGAAAGCCTGCGCGACAGGCAGCTGTTCAGCCTGGACATGGGCGCGCTGATCGCGGGCGCGAAGTATCGCGGCGAGTTTGAGGAACGCCTGAAAGCCGTGCTGGGCGAGATCAAGAAGAGCAACGGCAAGATATTGCTGTTCATCGACGAACTGCACAACATCGTGGGCGCGGGGCGCACCGAGGGCAGCATGGACGCGGGCAACCTGCTCAAGCCTATGCTGGCGCGGGGCGAGCTGCACCTGATCGGCGCCACCACGCTGGACGAGTACCGCAAGTACATCGAAAAGGACGCTGCGCTGGAGCGGCGCTTCCAGCCCGTGATGGTGAACGAGCCCAGCGTGGAAGACACCATCAGCATTCTGCGGGGCTTAAAGGAGCGCTACGAGGTGTTCCACGGCGTCAAGATCACCGACACGGCGCTGGTGGCCGCAGCGGTGCTGTCCAACCGCTACATCAGCGACCGCTTTCTGCCGGATAAGGCCATCGACCTGGTGGACGAGGCCTGCGCCATGATCCGCACTGAGATCGACAGCCTGCCCGCCGAAATGGATGAGAAGCAGCGCCGCATCATGCAGCTGGAAATCGAGCTGATGAGCCTGAAAAAGGAAGCGGACGAGGGCAGCCGCCGCCGCAGGGACGCGCTGGAGGAAGAGCTGGCCCAGCTCAACGAGGATTTTGCCGCCATGAAGGCGCGCTGGGAAAACGAGAAGGCCGCCATCCAGAAGGTGCAGAAGCTGCGCGAAGAGATCGAGCAGGTGAACGCCGACATCCAGAAGGCGCAGCGCGCGTACGACTTGAGCCGCGCCAGCGAGCTGCAATACGGCAAACTGCCGGAGCTCACCCGCCAGCTGGCCGCTGAGGAAGACGTGGCCGAGCGGACGCGCGGCGACAACTCGCTGCTGCGCGATAAGGTGACCGAGGAGGAGATCAACCGCATCGTGAGCCGCTGGACGGGCATCCCTGTGACCCGCCTGCGCGAGAGCGACCGCGAGAAGCTTTTGAAACTGCCCGACGAGCTGCACAAACGTGTGATCGGGCAGGACGAGGCCGTGACCGCCGTGAGCGAGGCCATCCTGCGCAGCCGCGCGGGCATCGCGGACGAAAACCGCCCCATCGGCAGCTTCTTATTCCTTGGCCCCACGGGCGTGGGCAAGACCGAGCTTGCCAAGGCGCTGGCGCAAAACCTGTTTGACGACGAGAAGAACATGGTGCGCATCGACATGAGCGAGTACATGGAGAAGTTCTCGGTCAGCCGCCTGATCGGCGCGCCGCCGGGCTACGTTGGCTACGACGAGGGCGGCCAACTGACCGAGGCCGTGCGCCGCAAGCCCTACTGCGTGGTGCTGCTGGACGAGATCGAAAAAGCGCACCCGGATGTGTTCAACATCCTGCTGCAAGTGTTGGACGACGGCCGCATTACCGACAGCCAGGGCCGCACGGTGGATTTCAAGAACACCATCATCATCATGACCAGCAACCTGGGTAGCCAACTGCTGTTAGAAGGGCTTGCAAACGGCTGCATCAGCGAACCGGCGCGCGAGGGTGTGCTCAGGATGCTGAAAACCAGTTTCCGCCCCGAGTTTTTGAACCGCATCGACGATATCGTGTTCTACAAGCCGCTGGAACGCGGTGAGATCATGCAGATCGTGCGATTGCAGGCAGGGCACCTGCAAAAGCGGCTGGAGGCGCAGGATGTGCACATGACGCTGACCGACCGCGCGGTGGATGCCATCGTGGACGCGGCGTTTGACCCCGCCTACGGCGCGCGCCCGCTGAAGCGCTACATCCAGAGCCATCTGGAAACGCTGATCGCAAAAAAGCTTGTGGCGGGCGAAATCGTCCCCAGTCAGGGGATCACTGTGGACGCGGATGACGAGGGCAGGCTGACCGTATGCTGATACGATTTCAAACCTTAACGCTGCTATCTCGCTGCGCTTTTGCCCTCTGACTTCGTCAGGAAGGCTCGACGTAGCACCGCTACGCCTTCGTCTCCATTCTTCGCCATAGACCAAAATCGAGCGCGATCGATGACGCATTAAGGATTTGAAAATGTATGACGCGCCTCACGCCATAGGCCCCGCCCCTTCAAAGACCGCACGCACACACCGCGCGCCCGACGGCCCATGCCGCCTGTGCGCGCGGTTTTGCCGCGTTTGCGAACAATGCGTGAACCTTGGTAATTCCTCCTTGCCCTGCGCGGCATGTTGGGTTATAATGGTCGAAGCCACGGCAATTTTAACAGGGTAAGGGGAGACCACGTATGCGCAAGCGTGCAATTCTGGCGATGCTGATGATCGCGGTAGTCGTGTTGGCCACGAGCTGCAACCTCATCGTCAAGGACAAGACGGTCGATGCACAGACCGTTATCATCGAGGTAGCAGGAAAGTCGATCACCAAGGCGGAAGTGCAGGATGCCACGCAGAATACGCTGGCCTATCAGCAGTACCTCTACAGCATGTACGGCATGGACTTTGACCCCACCGACGCGGCGACCATCGCAGCCGCGCAGGAGTCGGCTGTCGAAGCGCTCATACAGGCGGCTGTCGTCTCCAAAAAGGTGACCGACGGCGGCTTTGACGCCTTCACCGACGAGGAGCTGGCCACCGCGCAGGCCAATGCGGACCAGACATACCAGAGCAATACGGACAGCGTGAAATCGGGCTATTTTACGGACACGCAGCTCACCGGCGAAGAGCTGGACAAGGCTGTCGAAGCCAAAATGACCGAGCTGGGCTACCCGACCAAAGACACCGTGCTGAGCAACGAAAAGCTCTCCATGGCGCAGGACAAGCTCAGGGATTCTGTGATCGCGGGCGTAAGCGTGACAGATGAGGACATCCAGCAGGCTTTCGACGACAAGGTCGCAGCCGCGATGGCCAGTTATGAGAGCAGCCTGTCGCAGTACGGCAGCGATGTGTCCGGCGGCACGACGGTCTACTACCGCCCCGCGGGCTACCGCATGGTTAAAAACATCCTGCGCAAGTTCAGCGATGAGGACAGCAGCGCCATCAGCGCTTGGCAGTCGCAGGTGACTGACAAGCAAAGCGACTTGGACACCAACGCCGCGTCCATCGCCGCGCTGCCTGCCGACGCGGCCACCGATACCGCCGAGCAGGCCCAAAGCCGCGCCGACCTGACCGCCGCCAAAGCCACGCTGGAGGCGGAGCTTGCGGAGCTGAACACGCAGCTGACCGCCGCCAAGGACAAGGCCTACGCGGCCTTGCAGCCCACCGTGGACGAGATCGTGGCCAAGCTCAACGCGGGCGACGATTTTGACGCCTTGATGGCCGAGTACGGCGAGGATACCGGTATGCAGAGCGAGCCCGCCATGACCGAGGGCTACACTGTGTGCGCGGGCAGCACCCAGTGGGTGGCCGAGTTCACCGAGGCGGCCATGACGCTGGTGAACGTTGGCGATGTGTCCGCGCCGTTTCAAACCAGCTACGGCATTCACATTGTTAAGTATGTGAGCAATGTGGCCGAGGGTGCGGTACCGCTGGACAGCGTCAAGGCCACCCTGAGCGACGAACTGCTCTCCCAGAAGCAGGACGAGCTGTACAACGCCACCATCGAGCAGTGGATCACCGAAGCCAACGCGATCAAGTACGTGAGTCGGCTGGCGGACTGACATATTTGAACTGCCGGAGGGCGGCCCGCAGGGGCCGCCCTCCGTTTGCGTAGGGCCGCGGCGCACCGTCGTGGGAGGGAAGCGGCGCGGCGGGGAGGGTTTCCGGCGGAGGCCGTGGCCCGCGCGCCTTGCGCCGCCGCGCATTTGCCAGCCGTCGCGCGCCTGTGGTACAATACGCTATCCGAATGCGGAGGGATATTTTTGCGCAAGCTGACCGTTTACCCATGGCACACCGGCAAGTTGAGCCGACCGATGCGGCTGATGGTCGTGAGCGACCTGCACGACGGCCGCTATGCCGATATCCTGCCCATGCTCACAGGCGCGGACGCGCTGCTGGTGCCCGGCGACGTGGTGGACCGCTACCGCCAGCGCAGCAGCCGTGGGCTTGCGTTCCTGCGCGACGCAGCCGCCATTGTGCCCACGTATTTCGGGATGGGCAACCATGAGGCGCGGCTGAAGGGCTTTGCTGCGTTTCGGACAGCCGCGGCGGAAACGGGCGCGCATATGCTGTTTAACAGCATCGTGCGCCATGGCGAACTGGCCATTGGCTGCTGGTATCAGCCGGAGGACTATGGCCATGCGGACATCCTGCCCGCGCTGGCGGCGGAGGGCGGCGTGCGCATTTTGCTGTGCCACAAGCCGGAGGATTATATGGCTCGTTTGCGGGGCGCGCAGGTGGAGCTGGCGCTGGCGGGGCACGCCCACGGCGGGCAGATCCGCATCGGCGGCCGGGGGCTGTATGCGCCCGGGCAGGGCATTTTGCCCCGCTACACCTACGGCGTGTGGGACGGGCGGCTGATCATCACCAGCGGCGCGAGCAACGCCGTGCCCGTGCCGCGCTGGGGCAACCCGTGCGAGGTGCTGCGCATCGACCTGGACTGACGGCCAAGCCGGTACGCTATGGATGGCCGCGTGGGCAACAGCGTCACGGGGCTGGCTGGCTGGCCTCGTGTTATGGTTAGCCGCGCAGGCACGCTGCCCACGTGGATGCAACCGGCGCGCCCGCCCACGCCATGGGGCGGCCAAACTGGGGCACAATGCACGCAGGGGATCAAGTCCTGTGCGGCAGGGCGGCCCGCCGCACCATTTGCACGGCAGAGGAATACCGCTTTTCGCCATAGGGCGGCCCTGCCGCACAATTTGCACGACAGCGGAATCACGGCCCGAACCCTTTGGCGGGCTAAATCAGGGGGGATGCCGATGGGAGCCATCCGGACGATCCGCGCGGAGGACATCACCGCGTGCGTCGCGAGACTGTGCATGCGCGCCTGCACGGAACTCCCGCCAATGGTGTGCGCCTGCACCAAGGCGGCGCTCGCCGCCGAACCCTATGCGCCCGCGCGCGAGGTGCTTTCGCTGATGCGGGAAAACGCGGCCATCGCCGCGGCCGAGCGCTTGCCCATCTGTCAGGATACGGGGATGGCGGTGGTGTTCGCGCAGGTGGGGCAGGATGTGCACATCGAGGGCGGCCTGCTGACCGACGCGGTCAATGCGGGCGTGGCGCGCGGCTACACGGAGGGATACCTGCGCAAGTCGGTCGTGCGCGACCCCATCCGGCGCGGCAACACGGGCGACAACACGCCCGCCGTGCTGCACACGTCGCTGGTGGCGGGCGACCGGCTTACGTTCACGGTGTCACCCAAGGGCTTTGGCAGCGAAAACATGAGCCGGTTGGCCATGCTGACCCCCGCCGAGGGGCTTGCCGGCGTGCGTGCCTTTGTGCTGGAAACGGTACGGCTTGCGGGGGCCAACCCCTGCCCGCCCGTGATGTTGGGCGTGGGGATGGGCGGCACGTTCGAGCAGGTGGCGCTGCTGGCCAAAGAAGCGCTGGTGGAACTGCGGCAGGGCCCGCACCCCGATCCGTTCTACGCCGCGCTGGAGGATGAACTGCTGGCCGCCATCAACGGGCTGGGCATTGGGCCGCAGGGCTTCGGGGGGCTGACCACCGCCTACACCGTGCGCATCAAGGCCGCGCCCACGCACATCGCGGGCCTGCCCGTGGCCGTAAATGTGGGCTGTCATGTGACCCGCCACGCCAGCGAAACGCTCTGACGGGAAGCGGGCCGAAGGCTTGGCTCCGGCTGGCTGCCACGCAACGGTTCGCATTGGCCTTCGTCAGCAGTTGCGCGGTATCGGTCACATTGTGCTTCGTCAGCAGTTGCGCGCAGCAGCTCGCGTGGCCCTAGATCAGCGGTTGCGCTGGACGGCTCGTGTCGCCGTGTTGGCGGCGTGTGGAGCGGCATGTATGATTATACGCGGTTATGCACGGCGCGCTTGGCTCCTGTGGATGCGCAAGGCGCTTGTTTTGCAGGATTGGAGGTTGCACTTATGCCCATAGCCCTTACATCTCCGCTGAACCGCGAGGTACTCCTTACCCTGCGCGCGGGCGACAGCGTGCTGCTAAGCGGCGTGGTTTACACGGCGCGCGACGCCGCGCACGCAAGGCTTAGCGCCGCGTTGGCCGCTGGAGAGCCGCTGCCCGTGGATCTGCGCGGGCAGACGGTTTTTTATGCAGGCCCCGCGCCCACCCCGCCGGGCAGAGCGTGCGGGGCCATCGGCCCCACGACCAGCGTACGCATGGATGCCTTTACGCCCCAGCTTTTGCGCTACGGCATGGCTGCCGCCATCGGCAAGGGAGAGCGCGGTTCGGCCGTTCGGCGGGCCTTTGCGGAATGTGGCGCGGTGTACTTCGCGGCGGTGGCGGGCTGCGCGGCCTATATGGCCGCGTGCGTGACGGATGTGGAGGTGGTCGCCTATGCGGATTTGGGCACCGAGAGCATCAAGCGCCTGCATGTGCGGGACTTGCCCCTGACCGTCGCTATCGATACGCAGGGCGGCGACTTCTACCGCGCGGGGCAGGCGCGCTATCTGCAAAGCGCGGCAGACGGTGAACAAAAAGTTGAATAATTATACAAAAATGTATTGACATACCCGCTGTGCTGATGTATACTATGCACATTCCAAGCAAATTGACTGGTAGGAGGGAACCACCCAATGAAAAAGCTTATCGCCCTGCTCGTAGCGTTGACGATGGTCCTGGTAAACGTCGCCGCCCTGGCTGAGACCGTCACGCTCAAGGCTGGCACCAGCCCCGATTTCCCGCCCTTTGAAGCGCTGGACGACGCTGGCAATGTCATCGGCTTTGATGCCGACCTGGCCGCCGCCATCGGCGCGGTCATCGGCGCGGAGATCGTGTTTGAGCCCACCAGCTTTGACAGCATCGTGACCGGTGTACAGACCGGCTTGTATGACCTGGGCATCTCCGGCTTCTACATCACTGAGGAACGCCTGGCCAACGTCGATTTCTCCGTGCCCTACCTGCAGGACAGCCAGAGCGCCATCGTGAAGGTTGATAGCGATATCACCGATAACGCCAGCCTCATGGGCAAGAAGATCGGCAGCCAGAGCGGCACCATCGGCCTGGAAAGCGCCGAAGCCAGCACCGATGAGGGCAACGTGTTTGCCTACACCAAGGCGCTGGACGCCGTGATGGACCTGAAGGGTAGCAAGCTGGACGTGGTCATTACCGACACGCCCGTCGCCAAGAAGATTCTGGCCGAGCTGAACGACCCCACCCTGACCATCAGCGAGACAGTGAGCTTCGGCGTAGAGTACTACGGCATCGCGCTGCCCAAGGGTCAGGATGAGCTCAAGGCCAAGATCAACGCGGCCATCGAAGCCCTGATTGCTGACGGCACCATCGACGAGCTTGTGACCAAGTGGGAAATCTACGGCGCGGCTGACGACGCGGAATAAGCCCACAAGCCAAGGGAATCGCTTTTGCGGGAAGGCGCAGCCAGCGCCTCCCGCTTTGCTTTGGTTCGTGCCGCCCCCGCCGCGACCCGCGGCGCGGGCAGGCGCGCGCCTGCCGGGCGGCTTGCGTGCCGCCATACGCCGTATCGGAGGGTGAATATGCTTTCAACGCTCATGCTGGGCACGGCTCAGGCCGCCAGCGCGACCATCTTTGACCAGTGGTGGCTACTCATTAAGGATAAAGCCGTCGCAGGTAATCTGGATTTCTGGGAGACGCTCTACAAGGAAATCTACCAGAACGTGCTGATGAACAACCGCTGGATCAACTACTTAAAGGGCCTTGGCATTACGCTTGAGGTGTCGTTCTTCGCGGCGCTGGTGGGCATCTTTCTGGGCATGTTGCTGGCGATGATGCGCCTGTCCAGCGTAAAGCCGCTGCAAAAGATCGCGGGCATCTACATCGGCGTGATTCGCGGCACGCCCATGCTCTTGCAGGTGCTCATCATCAATTTCGGGCTGTTTGGCTCCATCGCCATCGACCGGGTGATCATCGGTGTTATCGCGTGCGGCATCAACAGCGCCGCGTATGTGAGCGAGATCATCCGCAGCGGCATCTTGAGCGTGGACAAGGGGCAGACCGAGGCGGGGCGCTCGCTGGGCCTGTCCGGCTGGGAAACGATGCGGCTGATCATCTTCCCTCAGGCGCTGAAAACCGCGCTGCCCGCGCTGTGCAACGAGTTCATCACCCTCATCAAGGAAACGTCCATTTTGGCCTACATCGCGCTCACGGAGCTGACCAAGGCGGGCGACTACATCCGCAGCAAGACCTACAGCGCGTTTACGCCCTACATCGTGTCGGGCATCCTGTACCTGATCGTGACCGGCGTGCTGACCAAGCTGCTGGGCAAGCTGGAAAGGAGGTTGCGTCAGGGTGATAATCGTTAAAGACCTGCACAAGCACTTTGGCAGCCTTGCGGTGCTCAACGGCATCGACCAGCACATCAAAGCGGGGGAAAAGGTGGTCATCATCGGGCCCAGCGGCAGCGGCAAGAGCACGTTCCTGCGCTGCCTGAACCTGCTGGAGAAGCCCACCAGCGGCCAGATTTTCTTTGAGGGCACAGAGACCACCGCGCCCAAGACGGATATCGACGCCGTGCGCCGCCGCATGGGCATGGTGTTTCAGCAGTTCAATCTGTTTCCGCACCTGTCCGTGACGGAGAACATCACGCTGGCCCCCATTACCCACAAACTGCTGACCAAGGAGCAGGCCAAGGCGCGCGCCATGGAGCTGCTCACCCGCGTGGGCCTGCCGGAAAAGGCGGACGCCTACCCCAAGCAGCTTTCCGGCGGGCAACAGCAGCGCATCGCCATCGTGCGCGCGCTGGCCATGAACCCGGACGTAATGCTCTTTGACGAGCCCACCAGCGCGCTGGACCCCGAGATGGTGGGCGAGGTGCTGGAAGTGATGAAGGCGCTTGCGCTGGAAGGCATGACCATGGCGGTGGTCACGCACGAGATGGGCTTTGCCCGCGAGGTGGGCGACCGCGTGCTGTTCATGGACGGCGGCGTGGTGCTGGAGGAAGGCACGCCCAAGGAGATTTTCGAGAACCCGAAGAACCCCCGAACGCAGGATTTTCTGCGCAAGGTGCTGTGAGCAAAACCAAACGGGCCGGAGGCATTGCCTCCGGCCCGCTCGGTTTTTGCTCAGGGTTTGCGCTTGCTTCGGATTTCAATTCATGCGTACGTCTTCGCGCACGTGCGGCTTTGCCCCCGGCCTTTGTCGCGCCAGGGCTACGCTGCTCCGCAAGCCCGGCATGTGCTCCTCGGCATTGCCTGCATCGCATGCTCGCTTGCATGAATGATAGAACGGCGCTGGTATGCGCCCGAACCCATTGCACGAGGGGTTCAGGCTTCCGGCTTCAGGGCGCGTTTTTTGAACACCCGCGTCGCTTCCTCGGTCATCACGGCCATCAGCACCATCAGCGCCATCAGGTACACCGGATACAGCTGCACCGACACGGCCTGCGCCAGCAAGCCAAACACCGGCGGCATCAGCGTTGCGCCCGTATAGGCTGCGGCCATCTGCATGCCCATGAGCAGCTGCGACTGCTCGCGCCCGAAGTTGTGGGGCGTCTCGTGCAGCAGCGCGGGGTAGATGGGCGCGCAACCCAGCCCAATCAGCGTAAGGCCCGCGTAGAGCATCGCGTTGCCCAGCGGCAGCAGCACCAGCAATATGCCCGCGACGCCGATGGCCTGCCCCACGCGCACCATTGCGCGGTTGTTAAGCCTCGCGGTCACAAAGCCGGAGATGAGCCGCCCGCCCGTGATGCCCAGGTAGAACAGCGAAGCCATCTTGGCTGCCGTCGCCGTATCCACGCCGCGCACCAGTACCATATAGCTGCTGGCCCACAGGCCCGCCGTGCCCTCCATGGCGCAGTAACAGAAGAATGCCGTAAACAGAGGCTTCGCGCCAGCGAGCTTCAGCCCCGCGAACAGCCCAAAGCGCTTGCCGCTTGCCGCCACGGCTGGCGCTGCGTCGCCCCCGGCGATCTTCTTCCATAAGGGCAGCGCCACCGCCAGCCCCACGACCAGCGCCACCTGTATGGCGCTCACCGTCTGGTAGCCGATGTTCCACGTGCGGCCCGCGGCCAGCGTCGCGCCCATGATTGCGGGGCCCGCCGTGGCCCCCACGCCCCAGAAGCAGTGCAGCCAGTTCATGTGCCGCGCCTTGAAATGCAGCGCGACATAGTTGTTCAGCGCCGCGTCCACGCTGCCCGCGCCCAGCCCGTAGGGAATGGAAAACAGGCACATCACCCAGAACGAACGACTGATGGAATAGCCAAACAGCGCAAACGCCGTGAGGGCGACGCTCACGGTCGTCACCACGCCCGTGCCGAAGCGGCGGATCACCCGCGCGCTCAGCAGGCTGGAGATGATCGTGCCGCCCGCCGCGATGGTGGACAGGATGCCCGCGTAGCTCATGGGCACGCCAAACCCCGTATACATGGACGGCCAAGCCGAGCCGAGGATTGAGTCCGGGAGCCCCAGGCTGATAAAGGCGACATAGATGACGGCCAGCAGCAGCGAAACCATACAAAACCTCCACGTTTGTTTTCAGACGGTTGCATTATATCGCAACGCAGATTGATAATCTTGCACAATCGCGCCGATATGTTGTACAATATCGCCAGAACACGCAAAGAGGGTGGCCGTGATGGATTCCTGCGCGCCGGTGTGGACCGACGAGACCCTGCGGGAGCTGGCCGTGCACGGCACGGAGCAGTTTCCCTTCACCTGCTACCACTCGCAGTTGGGCGCAGGCACGGGGCCGTGCGCGAGCGTGCCGTGGCATTGGCACCGCGAGGTAGAGCTGGTGCTGGCACAGCGCGGAGAGGCGCACTGCCTGCTGGCGGGCGGGCAGCTGACGCTTGCGGCGGGCGAGGGCGTGTTTATCCACGCGGGGGTCATCCACAGCTTTGAGTCGCCCGCCGTGGCCGATATCATCAGCATCCTGTTTACGCCGGAGTTTGTGGCGCCTGCGGGCAGCGCGGTGCACGCG
>Ga0351881_1157_pt1 | contig 13964 bp, 10 predicted proteins | sample BONcelFGM3001E15_FD_206769 | JGI IMG/M metagenome (GOLD analysis project Ga0351881, IMG submission 206769) | Enriched cells from coal bed in the Powder River Basin, Montana, United States - BONCAT cells FGM rep3 HSBNCT.FGM.300.1.E15 ...
CACTTTTCTCGGTTTCGGTCTGCAGCCGGTTCAGGGTCAGAAGAGGCTTGTCGATTGAAAAGACTTGGTCGACCAACGCCGCGCCACTTGCGGTGACGCCTGACATCTCTCGCAGGCGCTGTTCAAGCCCTTTAGCCGCCTCAAAGACCGCATGAAAGTAATTGTCCTGCATGAGCTCCGTTCGGCAGTACTTGAGCACTTCGGCGTGAATCTGTCTGCCACGGAACTTGGCTTGGATTGTGTGGACTCTGGCTTCGGCCTGCGAGAGAGTTTCCGCGACGCCTCGCTGATGGAACTGGCCATCCCCCCCATACTCAAGGCCCGAAAAGGCCAAGATCATGTTCAGTTGCTGGCTTCGTTCCTCAAACTCATCTTGTCTGCCAACATATCGTACGGGAGCGAGGACCTGGCGAGTGAACTCAAGCACCTGATTGGCGCACTTGAGCTGTTCCTGGCTTGCGCGGAACGCCCAGGCGAGGCGCTTCCATTTGGTGGATTGACCGGACCCGTCCTCCATGTCACAATCGGCCAAGATGCGGCCAATCTCACTTCCGGTAGCACAATCGCCCAGGAAGCGTGCCATCATATCAAGTTGTGTGCCATCAAAACGCGAGATAACGTTCATGCTTGCTCGCCTCCCAGGGTGGGCACCAATAGGCCCATCTTGTCCCGGGGCACATCCGGAAACGAAGCGAGTAGAGCGTCGAACTCGATCCGAAATTCGCCCCTTCTGCCTAGAGTGCTGAGGAGCTGCATGAGAACAACCAACAAAGCCGCCAAGTAGGTGTTGTCGACAACGAGCGACTGGAGCGGCCTGGGCAACCTGGGTCGGATCGTAAAGCGACGGTTCCAAATGCGCGCATGATGGGCGCAAAGGTTCCTCAGCACGGAAAGTGCGTGAATCCAGGACTCCAGATAGTGTGGACTGACCAGGAAATGATCGGCTACCGCCTTCTTCCCCTCTTGATCTGCAAGACGCATGTATATCCGCGACCAACACCCCATCGAGAGTATCTCGGTCATCATCCATGCGGGGGGTAAGGGGGGCTGATCGTACTTGAGCCTGTAACTGTAAATGAATATCTCGTCACTGCGATCACACTCCCGCTGGCAGTCAGCGAGCAGGTGCGCATAGTCAAAGCGACTGGAATACATGGACTGATCGAGATACCAATGAGGATTGTTGGTCTGTATTGCCAGCTCATAGCAGACGGCCGAACGGAAGGCGATTTCGACGACTTGAATGTAGCGAAAGAGGAGAGAGCGCGCTTGTGCGTCAAACTGGTAGAGAGCCACGACTTGGTCGAAACTGGTGCCAGGGGCGAAGGCGTGTGTGCGCTGTCGGTTCACAAAGCTCTCAAAGTGAAGAGCGTAGCCACTAAAGCGATAGTAGTTGAGCCGAAGCAAGCTCTCCTGGGCGCGTACAGGATCAGACACTAGCATCCCTCGGCTCTGCAGCAGGCTGACTTGATCTGCCAGCGATAGCGGGGGCTTGGCGAAAGGGATTCGGGTCATAGGACGTGCCATGCCAGGGAAAGAAGGTGCACCCGCGAAAGGCTGTGAATCAGGCCGGCTCCCTCACGGAGGCAAAAAGAAGACCCACCCTGGTTCGCGGTTCCCCCCGAAGGGACCCTAAGCGTGGTGGGTACTATTAAACACAATATAGCATAATTGTTGTGCGTTGGCAAGCACCAGTAATGACGTTCAGCGTGCTCACTGTCAAGGCAGCCCGTCCCGAAAGAAGTGCGATCAATCATTTTCAGTGTCATCAGAGTGTTTCTCCCAGGACCTGCCCCAACAACCCATCCGTCTCGCGCTCCAGCGCCAGGATGTCGGCGCGAATCTCGTCCAGCGTGCGCAGCGGCTGCGGTTTGTAGAAATAGCGGTTGAACGAGATCTCATAGCCGATCTTGGTCTTGCCGTCATCCACCCAGGCATCGGGCGCGTAGGGCAGCACCTCGCGGTTGATGAAGGCGGCGATGCCCCCCTCTTCCAGTAACGGCACTTGCTCGGTGTCGCGCAGTTCGCTGTCCGGCTCGTACTCGATCGCCCAGCGCTGCCCGCCCTCGTCGACGTGATAGCGGCCATTGAGCGAATCGTCTTTGCCCCGCTGCTCGCCCATCTTGGCGCGCCGTCGCGTGCGCACCACCGGCTCGGCCTGCTCGTCGCGTTCGGCCAATTCGGCCTGCAGCAGCTTGAGACGTTTCGCCGTCAGGTTGATATGATCACGTTCCGACTGAGACTCGGCAGCGGCCAGCACGGCGTTATAGTCCAAGAGTGGCCCCTCCCCCAGCGTCCGCGCCAGGCGATCGACGAGATTGGCCAACGGCTCTTCCTTTGCCGCTCGGCAGGCGCGGCGAAAGCGGGCGCGCCGCGTCTCAGAAAGGTCCACCCTCAAACGCAACGGCCGCTCGACGGTCACCTTCCAATAGCCAAAGGCGGCGTTCGGGAACACCCGCGACTGCTCGCTCTCCTCCAGCCTCTCAAAGGTATCGAGGATCCGGCGGATGTCCGCTTCGCTCAGCTCGCAGTTCTTTTGGCCCAGATTCTTGCGCAGCGGCTGAAACCAACTCGTGGCATCAATGAGCTGCACCGTGCCGCGTCGTTGTTCGGACTTGCGGTTGGTCAGCACCCAGATGTAGGTGGCGATGCCGGTGTTGTAGAACATGTTCAGCGGCAGCGCGATGATCGCCTCTAGCCAGTCATTCTCAATGATCCAGCGGCGGATGTTGCTCTCGCCCTGGCCGGCGTCTCCGGTGAACAGCGACGAGCCGTTGTGCACCTCGGCGATGCGGCTGCCCAGTGCCGTGTCGCGTTTCATCTTGCTCAACTTGTTCACCAAGAACAGCAGTTGCCCGTCGCTGGTTCGCGTGATCAAGCTGAACTCTGGGTCACCGTCGTGCGTCACGACAAAGCGTCGATCGAGCATGTCCTTCTTGCCGCCCATGGCGTCAAGGTCTTTCTTCCAGCTCTTGCCGTAGGGCGGGTTCGAGAGCATAAAGTCGAAATCTAGCGTCGGGAAAGCATCGGACGACAGAGTTGAGCCATAGGCGATCTTGTCACCCTCTTCGCCTTCTCCCTTAAGCAGCAGATCGGCCTTACTGATGGCGTAGGTCTCGGGGTTCACCTCCTGGCCATACAGATGCGTCGAAATGACGAGGCCTCGCTGTTGCGCCAGCTCTTGAAGCGTCGTTTCGGCCACTGTCAGCATGCCGCCCGTCCCGCAGGCGCCGTCGTAGACAAGATAGGTTGTTGACTCCAACTGCTCGGCCACTGGCTCAAAGATCAGGTGAGCCATCAACCGTACGACGTCCCGCGGCGTAAAGTGCTCCCCCGCCTCCTCGTTATTCTCTTCGTTGAAGCGACGGATCAGCTCCTCAAAGATCGTGCCCATGGCATGGTTGTCAAGACCGGGCAAGCGTTCGGCGCCGCTGGCATCCAGCACCGGCTCAGGGCTCAGATTGATGCCGGGGTCGAGGTACTTTTCGATCAAGCTGCCCAGGATATCCGCATCGACCAGGGTCGGTATCTGGTTGCGGAACTTGAACTTGTCCAGGATCTCCTGGACGTTGGGCGAAAAGCCCTCAAGATAGGCTTCAAAGTCAGCCCGTAGCTGCTCCTGTCGAACACGGGCGCGCAGATCCTGCAAGGTAAATGGCGACGTATTGTAGAACGCCTGGCCGGCGGCCTTGCGCAAGGCTGCGTCGCGGTTCTGAATCTTGGCGATATCCAAACGCTTACCAAGATCGAGCACTGCCTGCTTGGTCGGCTCCAACAGCGCATCCAGGCGGCGGAGCACCGTCATGGGTAGGATGACGTCGCGGTACTTGCCACGCACGTACACGTCGCGCAACACATCATCGGCGATGCCCCAGATAAAGCTCGTGATCCAGTTCAGGTTTTGTTCTGCTGACAAGGGATGCTCCTCGGTACGACGGCGTGCAGGCCGGTTACGCGCTCATTGTACAGGGGTTGAGCAAAGTTACAAGGGTTGGGGCGTAAAGATTGATGGAACCCTCGATGCGAACGAATGCAGTAGACTGGCCGCTTGCCCTCACCGAGCATTTGTTCTGTCATAAGCTTGGCAGTCTGCACGGAGACAGTGTCCATGCCCCCACGCTGGACGCTCAAGCGCGAGATGTTCCTGCGTCACTATGTCATCAACAGCTTCAGGGCTACCGCGGCGGCCCGGGCGGTCGGCTATGCCTTTCCAACGTGGCCGGCCCCGTCTTGGTAAGCCCTGGTATCCATTCAGATCACCCGGTGGCGCGCCGCGATCAGACCAGTGCAGCCCTGGCGATGATGCACTCTAGTCTGCCTCGACAGGCCAAGAGGCCAGCATAAGCTGGCCTCTTGGATACACCGGTCCGCTGCTACTCGAAGAGCGATGTCTGAGCGTAACCGTCGCCGCGGGCAGTTGAGACCATTGTGTCGGCGCCTGGGGATTCCTGAGGCATCAGCTTCTCGTCCACCACGCCGATAGTGTTGATCCGTTGACCCTCTTTTGGCAGGGTATGCAGGTAGTGTTCGATCTGCTCGACTGTCGGCAGCACCGCTTCATCGTCAGGCAGCGGGTTGCCGGGCAGGATCTCGCAGGGCTTGCCTCTGCCCACATCCTGCTTCACCAGGTAGCCAGCCCTCTCCGCCACAGAGACTCGCCTGCTCGCCGCAGCCTTGTCCACGCCCAGGGCCCTGGCCACTTCAGATACGCTGACGGTCCGGCTCTCCTCATCGCAGAGACGGTTCACCGTCGCCACCGTCTCGCGGACGGCCGAGCTCACCGCGGCGCTCACGCCTTCGCTGAGGATGTCGCCGATCAGGTCGCGCACGGCCGCATAGTCGGCCAGCGTGGCCTCCACCGCACCGCTCGGGCTGACCGCGCGCCTGTTCCGGTGTAGCAGCGCATGCGCCTTGATCAGTTGCAGCACGGCGGCAAAGTCTCGGCGCAGCCGCACCGCTCTGGCGCCGACGAGGTCGGCGATGGCGCCGGCATAGGGCACGGTCACGTCGTGACGCTCCTGCGCGGCCAGCCACTGCTGAAGTGCCAGCCAAGAGTCCAGGTTCGGCTGCTCTACGCCTAGCGACGCCTCCTGCGCCTGTCTCTGCAGGATGGCTTTGGTCTGCAGGGGATCATCGGAGATCGTCAATGAGAGGTGACGCGTCTCATTCTCAGGGTGTAGGCTGACCGCTGTCGTGGTGGTGATCAGGCCGGTGGGGCCCTGGCGCACCAACTCGCGGGATTCGGGCCCGCCTTCACCCTTGACAACGGTCAGGTAGCGCAGTTGACCTTCCGAGAGCAGGCTGCGCAACGAGTACGCCGGGAAATCCTTGCCCATGCCCGTGGCTTCGTAGATGATCAGGAAGCGATGGGCGATATCCTCTGTGTCATAGACCAGCGCCTTGTCGCTCATCGCCGTTATCTCAACATAGGCCTCGGCTGGGAATGCCTTGAGCACGGTCGCCACGAGAAAAGACTTGCCGCCGCTGGACGGCCCTTTGACCACGATGTTGACCGGCCGCTCCAGCAGACGTGACGTCAGCGCCAGGTATAGCACCTTGGCATTGCGCTCCTCACTGACAAGCCCGAGCTGAGCCAGCACCACCTGCAGATCAGAAAGCAGATTCTGTGACCGGAGCAGCTCCGCGGCTCGCTCGAACGCGACCTTTCTCAATTCGCACCGTTCCCCGGCCCGCAGTTCACCTGCCGTCAGCGCTGCAGCCATGAGGGTCTGCACGAGTGTAGGAACGTCATCTCCCGCAACGTGGCATTCGGAGATGTCTTTGCGTCCACTGGGCGCCAGGATGACGCGCACCTCGGGAAGGCTCTGCGCCACAGACGCCAGAAGCCTCTTCGCTGCCTCATCAGGCTCCAGCCACAGGTAGACCTCAAAGCCCTCTAGATGAGCGGCCCACTCGCCCTGCCAACTGGAGGCGCCAGGAATCCCCAACGCAGGAAAGCCGTATCGCCACAAGGTCTGCGCATCCGACTCCCCCTCAACCAGCAACAGCCGGACGGCATGACCGCTTGTGTCCCGCCAATGACGTAGCATCCACAAACCATAGAGCGCCGGCTTGTCCCCCTTGCGCCAGAGAAACCGCTTGGGGCCGCTCATCGACACCCGATAGCGGACAGCACATGGCGCGTCGTCTTCCGCGTAATAGTAGGGAATCTCGACGCCCCCGCTGCTTCTGCGACTATTCTGCACACCCAGGGCGTCCAGATAGAAGGGCTCTAGCTTCTTGGCCTCGGCATAGGCCTCCAGCGTGAGCCCCGACGTTCGGCACTTATCCCTCCTTTCCGAGGTCAACGCATCAACACTGAGGCCCAGCGCCCGCGCCAGATCACGAAGACCCCCTCCCGTTTCGGTGGCAAAGTCATAGTGACCCCGCTCCGATACTTTAAAGCTCCCAGAGTGTTTGTCATCGCGCAGCGGATTGAGTGGCCAGTAGTTGCCGGCGTGGTCCGGCCATCTCCTCTGGCGACAATCACCACGGTCGACCTTGCCCAGAACCAGTTCAAGCAGCTGGCTCATGGCTGCTGCCCCCTGCCGGCTTTTGTGAGCCGGTCCGCCGGCGAGCAGATCCGATGCACGGCCACGAGATCGGTTTTGTCCTGGCGTAGGTAGCGCTTGAGCACGGGCAGGCTACCGTGGCCCATCATGCGTCCCAAAGTGATCAGATCTGCGCCGTTGCGCAGCATCTCGATGGCAAAGGCGCGTCGAAAGCTGTGCAAGGTCGGAGGCTGGATACCGGCCAGGCGGGCCCGCCGACGGATGATCTCGCGCAGGCCAGAGTAGGTCAACCGCCCAGTGAGTCCTTCACTGTGGTAGGCCAGCCAGAGCGGCTCATCGGACTTGGCGTCCGTCCTCAGTCGCAGGTAGCGCGTCAGCGCTCGCCGGGCTGAGGCGCCGCAGACGACCACACGCGGCGTGTGATTCTTGGCCGAGCGGATCAGAATGGAGCCGTCACTCACATCCAGATCACTGACGTTGAGGGCCACGGCTTCACCGGCCCGTAGACCAGTGTCCACGAGGCTGACCAGAATGCTGGCATCGCGCAAGTCGCGGTCGGATCGCCGGCAGGTGGCCACCATCGCCTGGACATCAGCCAATGAGACTGGCTCCAGCGGCTCCTGATCCACCCGTGGCGCGCGCAGCGCCACCATGGGGTCGCGCTCAAGTACGCCCTCGCGCAGCAGGAAGCGGGTGAAGGCGCGGATCGCCCGCCAGTAGGCGTGACAGCCGCCCGGAGAGTGGGTCTCAGCTAGCGCCATCATGTAGCGCCTGATTGCAGTGGCCGTCAGTTGTTCAGGCGCCTCGATACCGCTGTTCGCCAGGAAACATATGAACGGCTCGATCTTTTGCTCATAGAATCGCCGCGTGCCCGGCCTGCGGTGCGCCGATTGCAGATCGGCCAGAAAGGCCTGCAGCTCCAGCCAAAGCGCGCCTTGGTGGCGCGCTGCGCTTGCGCCGCCAGTACTGTCCAATTGACAGGTCAATCGGTCGAGACTATCCTCGCCTTGAGGATGGTCTCTGCTGCCCGTAGAGCCGTCTCCGTCGCCGCCGCGCTGTTCGCACCAGCCGGCGGCACCTTTTCGCTTATCCCTCTCCTCTGTCGTTGGCTTCGACATTGCTACCTCCTCGGTTTACTGCAGCGGATTCCACTGCAAGGAGTGTAGCAGCTTCGAATGGAATGAAACCAAAGCCGCGAGTCAGTCTTTGGTTTCGTCGCAAGATGCCCTAGCTTGGGCTTCGGCGAGGGTGCCATCCGGATCATCGATGGAGAGTTCCTCAATCAGCTTGCGTAGTTCATACACTAGCTTCAGTTGGCTCTTCGGCGTTTTACCCCACGGAAACCCGATTATGCGTATGGCTCTCTTGACTGGTTCGCCGGGATTCGCTGCCAACCAGCGCTTGATTCTCACGGCGGCTGCTAGCCGCTCAACCAGCTCGTCTCTGGGCAGCCGATTTCTGCCTCCGCGACCCTGCGGCGTGTCTGCAATCGGATTGGCGACGGCGACAGCCGACTCATGCTCAGAAGCAGGCGGCTCTCCAAGTGAGGTAGGCGGCTCCACATCGAACACGTCATCCTCAATCAGACTCCATAGCAGATGCAAGTACAACGCAGCAGCTGCATCCGCAAGGGCTTTGTATCGCATCAACCCAGACCACTTGTCAATCTTCCCGGCCGTGACCGGCATAAGCCGGAAACTGTCGGCGTATCGATAGGCGATCAGAGTCGTGCCGTGATCCAGATTCCTGGCGCTCAAGCGCGCGACCGCGTCCTGGCCAGGTAAGGTGGGGGGAGTGTAGATGTCGTCCAGCAGTTCTGCATCCTGCCAGGCACGAACGCCGAACTCAAACGGGAGTTCTGGATCTGGCGATTTGACCAAGCGGACATGAACTTCGCGGATTTGGTCTTCGAGCATCACTGGAAAGCGCGGCGGACTCCCCAACCTATACATCTCAACTATCCTGAAAAAGGGGCGAAGATCACATGGAGTGTACCGCAGGATCGCTGACTGTTTGGTCAGAGGAAGAGCAAGATCGCGCAGAATCTCCGCCGTCACGGGCCCGCGCCACCGTGTCACATACATGATTTCAGGCGTCCTGCGAGCGTCCATCTTGTCCCCCACATCAATCCTGTTCCGGCCGCCATGCTGGGATCGTTGCGCGGCTTCTTTTCATCTAATGGATTATGTCGAGTTAAAGTAGCCTATCCACCGGCCCGCCCTGCTCATGCGCCCGCTGCAGATCGTCTTCTGTCTGCGCCAAATACCGCCGCAGCACCGCCAGCGACGTGTGCCCCATCAGCCGCTGCAGCGAGTAGACGTCCACGTTGTTCCTCAGGCAGCCCAGGGCAAACGCCCGCCTGAAGCTGTGCAGTGTCGGTGGCTCGATGCCGGCCTGCTGCGCCCGCCGCTCGATCACGGCACGTAGACCGGTGTAGCGGAACCTACCATTCTCGTGGGTGGCGAACAATGGCTCTCCATCCTGCGGCTCGCCTCGCTTGCGGATATACTTGAGCAAGGCCCGCCGGCTGGTCACGCCCAGAAACACCATCCGCGGCTTGCGGCCCTTGCCTGACCGAACAAGCAGAGCGCCGGTCTTGAGACTGGCATCGCCATAGTTCAGCGCCGTGAACTCGCCGGCGCGGCAGCCGGTGTCCAGCAGCGCCAGGATGATAGCCGCGTCACGCAAGTCCAGCAAGCGCCCGCTGTCGCACGTGGCCAGCATTGCCCGCACGTCGTCCATGCTCACCGGCTCCAGCTGCTCTACGGCCTGCTTCGGTGCGCGCACCCGTTTCATCGGGCTGACCTCCACCGAGCCCTCGGCCTCCAGCCAAGTGCAGAAAGCCTTGGCAGCGCGGTAGAAGGCGTGCACGCCGCCCGGGGTATGGGCGGCGTTGGTAAGCTCTACCAGCCAGGCGCGTAGGTGCAGAGCCTTGATCTCCTCGGCCGCCATGACCCCACGCTGCTCCAGCCAGGCCAGCAGGGGGCAAAGCTTCTGTTCATAAAAGCGCAGGGTGCCACCCGCCAGGTTGCGCGAGCGGCAGTCGAGGAGGAATCCTTCGAGTTCGAGGGCCAAAGATGAGGGGCGACGAACTGTGAAAATCCGCTGGGTTACTTCTTGCAGTGCCATCTGTCTCTCCTTGGGGGAGAGAACCACAACCTGTAGTGGTCGACTGCAAGAGACCATACTGTATATTGTATGGGGCGGGAGGGATTCGAACCCTCATGGGAGTTACCCCAGCGGATTTTAAGTCCGCAGCGTCTGCCCTTTCGCCACCGCCCCGCGTATCCAGGCGCCCGCGCATCATACGCGCGGGCGCCTCATCCGCCAAACCTACCGCCGCGCCAGCGCCACTACCCAACCCGCCACAAACATCAGCCCCAGCGCCGCCAGCAGGCCCGACCACCACAGGTTGGCGGGCAGATTCTTGCCATAGCCGGGCGCCTTGACCTCTTTGTACTTTAGCCCGGGTGCGTCTGGCCCTTCCAGCTCGCTCTCGGCGCCCGCCTCGATCTTGCCGCCCTGCCCCTTGGCCGCAGTGAGCACGCCGTTCTCGTCGATGCGCTGGTAGGTCATCTCGTATCCTTGCGGGCGGATCACGTCGCGATAACCAGGATTGGCCTGCAAGAACTGCTCCGTCTTGTAGCTGCTCATCTCAAAGCGCACCTGCGTCCCTTCGGGCACATAGATCCACTCTTCGGCATCTTTCAGGTCGCCCGAGGCGATGGCGCCAGGGATCTCGTTCACATACTGGCCCGTGGCATAGTCCAGCCCCACGTGCCGCCCCTGATCGTCATAGGCGTGCAGGTCGATGTCGGGCAGCACCCCGTCAACGCCTGAGGGCACCGTCGTGTGGGCCTGGCCCGCAGCCGGGGGCGGCACGGCCGGCGGCCCCGCGGGCGCAGCAACCGCACCCACCACGGGCGCTGGCGGCTCCCAGGTCACCAGCTTGACCGTGGCGCCATAGCCGCTGGCCGTGCTCTCGCTGACCAACTGGAACTCGAGCTTGAACGCCGGAGAGCGAAACACCGTGGGGGCATTGGCATCGCCCACGCCGCGCAGGGTGGGCCTAAAGTACGAGCGGTTGCGCGGTCCGGTGCCGCTGGTCGGCCCCTTCTGGGGCGTGATGGCGTTGACGATGTGGTGCTTGTTGCCGCCATCCCAGGTCACCTGATAGAGCACCACGCCGCTTTCGGGTGCGCCAAAGGCCGCGCCGGCATCGCGTGCCTCCAGGATGAGATACCGGTTGGGGTCGTTCGACGTCGGATCGTCAAAGCGCAGCACCGCGCCGCCCGCTTTTTGGTTTTCGACCGCCGTCAGTGCGTACTCTGTATCCAGCTCGCCATCCACATAGCTCAGCCACTCGGCGCTCTCTTTGGTGAATCCCGACATCTGCACGGGTGTGGCCGCCGCCGGGTCGCCCCACCAGTTGCCTGAGCCCATCAGCCCCCAGTTGCTGATGTTGCCATACTTGCCCCAGGGCTGCGCATAGTTGTAGCGGTCGCTGATGCGGGTGTGCTTGTCCCAGAGCAAATGCTTGCTATAGAGGCTGTGCCCCACCTCGTGCGTCCACAGACCCAGGCCATCCTGTTCGGCCACCATCACCAGGCTGCTGACGAACAGGTGCGACTTGTTGTCGTCGGGCCCCACCTCGACGTCGTAAAACATGCCGTTCTGTGGCCAGCAACAGAGCGTTGACAGTTTGCCGTTGGCCGCGTCAGCCTGCTGAGATGGCCCGGCATACAGCACAATCGCCCGCTGCAGGTTGATCTCTTCACGCGGCGCGCCCGTCTCGAACGCCTTCTTGAGCGCGTCCTGGGCAAACTCGCACTCTTTGTCCACATAGGCGGCCATGCTCGGCCCGGCCTCGTAGCCGTCCACGTTGCCGGCCTTGCCGTCGGCGTCGAGGAAGGTGTAGCCCAGCACCACCCGCCCATAGGCGTTGGCGCCATAGTAGCTGTTGGTGTCTTGGGCCAGTTTTTGCGCGTCGGTGATGGTCTTGGCATTGGGCTGGTCAGTCGTACCTGCCAGCAACACCAGCGAGTCGCCAATGTCGCAGATGTGCGACTGTTCCGCAGCCATCCATAGCGCCGCGGCGATATTGTCCTCGGCGCCGCTGCCCGTGTCGTCGCGGGCGATAAAGATATGCGACCCGCAGGTCCACATGATCATCCCGGCCGCGGCCTCGGCGCAATCGCCCTCGGTGATGATGACATCGTTGGGATCAACGTCCCACTCCTCAAATAGCTCCTCCAGAAACTTTGTTAGGCCAGTGCGCAGCTGCTCGATGATATAGCCCAGCAGGCCGCCCGGATCGCAGACCGGTGTGCCTACGGGCATGACAATGCCCTCGCGCCCCTGATAGGAGGAGTGGGGCAGGCCGTTCTCGATCATGGTGTCAATAAAGTCGCGGCTGCCCTGCTCGCCCATGGGCAACACTCGCAGATACTGGATGGTCTCTTTGCCCCAGTCACCGCCGTTGGTGGCGGTGTATATCGGCTTGTTAAAGTAGCGCACGGCGCTCTGTGGCGGCCAGAGCATCAGAAACGTCTCATCGAACGAGTTCGATTCGCGCAGTGGCTTTTTCCACACCGTGGTGGGCCAGCCCAGCGCGGCGGCGGCGTCTGCGGCCACCTGCTCCTCCAAAGAGGCCGCGCGGCCCTCTTCAACCGGCTCCTGAGCCAGGGCCGTCAAAGGTGTGAGTATACTGAGCATCATGATAACGGCCAGCAGGACGCTCAGCGCCCGGTAGAGCCTATTCTGAAGGATCATGCTGCACCCCCTTGCTGGAGCCGCCGTAACGCCCGTCCGTGCCGGGTGATCAGCCGCACCCACAAGATCAGCGTGGCCAGCGCGCCCAGCCCCACGCCCAGATAGGCCCACCAGGGCGTGATGCGCAGCAGGCTGTGCGCGGCATAGGCCGCCACGCCCCACACCAGCGCCCACAACAGCATGCTGAGGGTCACGCTAAAGCACCCCGGCCGCTTGCGCGCCAGCGCGAGGTTGGGCGGCACCACCGGCTGCGTCACATACCCGGCCATCCCCGCCTGCCCCACGCCGGGCTGTGCATAAGGCTGTGGATAGCCCTGGGGATAAGGTACTGGCTGACCGTAGGACTGCGGATAGCCCGGCTGTGCCGTCTGGGCCTGCGCGTAGCCCTGCGGGTAGGCGACTGCAGGCTGTTGCGCCTGAGTATATCCTGTTGCCACGGGCGGCGCGGTGTAGGCCGGCTGAGGCGGTGGCTGTGCAGCCGGCGCGGGCTGCGAAGCGGGCGCCGCAGGCGCCGCAGACGGCGCTGGCGCAGACACGCGGATCACCCCCGCGCCGCCGGGCCGCGCCTCGGGATACCACGCGCCCCCACCCCACACGTACCACTGGCCGGTCTGCTCTTGCACCATCCACCAGCGATTGCGGTCGTCCAGCACGCGAATCGCCTGCACCGAAGTGCGATACTCCTCCTCAGAGATCTGCCCGCTGCGGCGCAGCTTTTCCAGGCGAATATAGTTCTGTTCTGCAAGCTCAAAGTCCATAGCGGGCCTCCTCGATGTGGCGGGATGCAGCGCGATTGTGCCGCAGGCCGAGCGGGACGTCAAGAGCGTATTTAGGGACGTGGCGATGCGAATCGCCCGTGAATCGCCCTCTCTTGCGGTCCGGGTAGGGGCGTGGCGATGGGAATCGCTCGTGAATCGCCCCCTCTTGCGGTCCGGGTAGGGGCGCTTCGCGAAGCGCCCTCCGAGTGGGCGCCGTGCCGGCGCCCAGGGCGGTTCACGAGCGCTTCTGAGCGCCGCGCCCCTACGGGACATGGCGATGGGAATTGCTCGTGAACCGCCCTCTCTTGCGGTCCGGGTAGGGGCGTGGCGATGGGAATCGCTCGCGAAGCGCCCTCCGAGTGGGCGCCGTGCCGGCGCCCAGGGCGGTTCACGAACCGCCCCTACGGGACATGGCGATGGGAATCGCTCGTGAATCGCCCCTACTTGAACGCCTCTCATTCCCGTACTACACTCTCCTCGACCTCTTTTCCGTCAGGAGAGCACATGCCGCCCACCCCCACTATGGAGCCCCGCGAATTCGTCGCCAAATGGTCGCGCGCCGAGCTGAACGAGGCCAGAGCCGCCAAGGCGCATTTCGAGGACCTCTGCCGCCTGCTGGGCGTGGATGCGCCCGCCGAACTGGACCCCAAAGGTGTCTGGTACACCTACGAAGCGCGCGCCGCCAAGAGCGGTGGCGCCGGCGAGGGCTTTGCTGACGTCTGGAAGCGCGGCTATTTCGGCTGGGAATACAAGAGCCCCGATGGCGACCTGGACCGCGCTTACCGCCAGCTCTTGCAGTATCGCGAGGCGCTGCAGAGCCCGCCGTTGTTGATCGTCAGCGACATTCGGCGCATCATCATCCGCACCAACTTTACCAATCGCGTCGTGCAGACGGAGGTGGTCACCCTAGACGATCTTTTGT
>Ga0351881_1137_pt1 | contig 13610 bp, 8 predicted proteins | sample BONcelFGM3001E15_FD_206769 | JGI IMG/M metagenome (GOLD analysis project Ga0351881, IMG submission 206769) | Enriched cells from coal bed in the Powder River Basin, Montana, United States - BONCAT cells FGM rep3 HSBNCT.FGM.300.1.E15 ...
GGCAGCGGCGCGCGCTGCGCCCCGTGCACATCTGCCTGTCCTGCCTGTGCGTTCGGTTGCGCGGAGGGATCCGTGCGGGGGTTAAGGGGGTCGTTTGCCATAACGGTAGGCCGAATCGCCCGTGCGGGCGACCGGAGCCTTGCCACCACCTTTCTTCGTTGATACGCAAGCGCTTGCCTGCGTGCGGCAAATTGGCTACAATGGGATAGCTGATCGCCCGTGTGACGAGGGGAGCCGTTGGTATGAGGTCGAAACAACGTAAGACCGTTTGGGTGCCGCTCGCGCTGGCGGCGCTGCTGACCGCAGCGGCGCTTGGCTGGCTGCTTCTGCGCATACCCGAGGGAGTGAGTTTTGCAATGGACATGGGCCCCGGCTGGAACCTGGCCAACACGCTGGATGCGCACGGGTTGGGGCGCGGCGCGGGCGATACGGCGACCTATGAGCGCTACTGGGGCAGCGAGCCCGCTTCGCAGGCGCAGATCGACGCCATCGCGCAGGCGGGCTTTCGCACGCTGCGGTTGCCGGTCACCTGGTTTGAGCATATGGACGCGCAGGGCCGCATCGACCCTGCCTGGATGGCGCGCGTGCGCACCGTGGCGGACATGGCGCTGGCTGCGGGTATGCGCGCGATCGTCAATGCGCACCACGACGTGTGGTACGAGCCTGCACCAGAGCGACTGGACGCCGCGCAGGCGGCCATGCGCGACGTCTGGGGGCAGATCGCGACCGCGTTTGCCGACTGCGACGAGCGCGTGCTGTTCGAGGGGATGAATGAACCCCGCCTGCTGGGCCATCCCGAGGAGTGGACGGCGGGCACGCCCGAGGCGCGCGCCTGCGTGAACGCTCTGAACGCCGCCTTTGTGGAAACCGTGCGTGCCGCGGGCGGGGGCAATGCCACGCGTTATCTGCTGATCCCCGCCTATGCGGCGGGCATTGGCGAGGAAGCGCTGGCCGCCCTGCGGGTGCCTGAGGACCCCTGCGTGATGGTATCCGCGCATGTGTACGCGCCCTACGGATTCACGTTGGACGAGCGCGGCATGGCAGGCTGGTCGCCCGATACGGCGACGGACTCGCAGGAGATGGCTGACGCGTTTGCGCGCCTTTGGCGGTTGTTTGTCTCGCGTGGAATCCCCGTGGTGGTGACCGAGTTCGGCGCTGTGGACAAAAGCAACGAGGTTGCGCGGGCGGCGTGGGCAGCCGCGGTCATGCGCCTTGGCCGCACGTACCGCATACCCTGCCTGTGGTGGGATACGGCTTTGCTGGAGAAGGGCAGCCACACCTGGCGGTATCCGGCGCTGCTCAGGGCGCTGGTGCGCTAAGCGCGGCAGCTTTGAACGTATCGGCTACCGCGTAAACCCCAACATCGCCCGTAAGGCCCGTGTTGGCCGTCATGAAAGCCTGTATGGCGGGATCGGTTTCCACGATCACGAAATAGTCGTAGCCTTGCACGTCGTCAAGCAGCGTGCCGTCCGTTTTGGCGGTCGCCTGCACGCCGGGCGTAAACAGCATATAACGCCCTACGTAGAGCAGGTAATCATCCGTTACCTGCCGGTCCGTATCTGGCGCGTAAAGCAGGTAGCGGTTTGCGTCGCCCTGCGCCCATTGGTTGCCCAGCACGGTTTCGGCATGTGCGGGCAGGGTGTTCGGGTACCCTTCCTGCAACGCGTTCATGCCGTAGAGGTCAGTGGTCAGAAACAGCATCGACACGGTGAACACCGCAAGCGTCGCGCTCTGGTAGATGCGCTTGGTCGTGAGCGACTTAAAGGCGCGGTAGTCGCGCTCCTCGCCCTGCTGCACGTACAGCGAGCGCTCCACATCCCGCGTCAGGCACAGGGCCAGCGCGCCGATGATAAACAACACCATGCTGGCGGCGTAGCGCTCGAAGCCCGCCAGCCGAAGGGCTTCCCCCGTGGGCATGGCAACGAGGTAGAAGGCCAGAATGCCCGCGTAATAGACCGCCATCAGCACATCGCACAGCGCCAGCACGCGCAGCAACTTCCAGCGCAGCCCAAAGCCGAAGCGCGCGTTCAGCCATGCCACCACGGCCAGCAGGTTGACCAGCAGGATCCCCTGCGTGGCCAACTGCTGCGGCGACGTGACCGACTGGAAGAACAGGCTGATGATCGACTGTACCTGTTCCGGTGTCTTGTCCGGAATCATGGCGTAGAGGTTGGTAAGGTCCAGCGTGCGCAGTGTGGACAGGCTTACGTTGAACTTGGACGTCTCGCCCGCAAAGGTGGCATTCACATGCGCGTTCCACAGCAACAGCGGCACGAACGCGGCCGCGATGGATAGAAGCCCGCCCAGCCACGTGAGCGCGCGCAGGCTGAAGCGCCTGTGCGCGCGCGAGGGATAGCCAGCATACAGGAGGTAGAGGAACGCGGGCATGGCAAAGAACACGCCTGTGTTTTTAACAACCAGCAGCAGGCCCAGCACAGGCACGCTGGCCAGGCAGGCGACGGCGTATTTTTTAGCGCTCTCCGTGGCACCCGCTATGGCGGCCAGCGACAGCAGGGGCAGCAGATAGTCCACCAAGAGGTTATTCACGCGGATGCTGATGTTGAAAAAGCTCATGATCGACGCGCCAAGCCCTAACAGCGCCGCCAGCAGGAAGCGCTTGCGGTCGCGCATGACGCCGCAGAACGCGTAGAAGCAAGCGGTGATGAGCATCAGCTGGCCCACGAGCATCACGCCCTCGCTGCGGCCCACGATCTTGCACACGTAGTACAGCAATGACGACGTGCCTAACGGATAGTTCTTAAAGTCGATCAAAGCGCTGGCCGCGTCTGGGATACGGTCCGTCACCAGCATCTGCTTGACCACCAGCGCCCAGTGCGAGAAATTGTCATAGTGGATCAGTCGGTAGTTGATCAGGCTGGCGAAAGCGACCCAGAACCACAGGATGAACAGCACATTGATCAGGTTGAGCGTGGGGCGTGGGAACGCGGATGCGAGCCTGCGCGCAAGTACCACGATCAGCAGCAGCACAAACCCAAGGCCAAACACCACATACGCTGCCGTGGCCAGCACGCCAGCAAGCCCCGCAAAGTACATCGCAAGGGTGATGACCGACAGGCTGAACACATAGCTGAAGTAGACCGGAACCCCCAGAAACGCGCGCGCGAAGGCCACATAGCCCAGCAGCGACGCAAACAGCGCGCCGAAGCGGATCAGCGGGAATAGCCAGGTCATCTGCTCACCCCCCGTTTGCGCATGTCCACCGTGTTGTCGATATCGGGCCGGGTCGCCCACGTCGTAAGGGCCTTGAGGAACGTTTCGCTGCGGTTGATTTCACCGATGTTGAGCACTTTCATCAGCTTCTCGTTGGGTTGCAGAGGGCGGCCTTTCGTGGGCGCACACACGATGCGGCACTGGTCGTTAAGCCGGATGGTCAGCTGCGCGGGCTTCTTGCGGGGCAGCGTCAGGTTGCGCACCAGCAGGAAGCGGTAGCTGAAGTCCACCACCGTGCAGTTGCCGCCCTCTTCAAATTGCACAAAGCGGTCGATCTGCACGCGGGGCTCGGTGCGGCGCTCGGACACAGGTTTGCGCAAACGCTGATACTGGTTGTTGATGATATCGTCCACCAACGTCATCCAGCTGTTCATGCGCTTGGGCAGCGGGTGCTGGCGGTCGTAGATCATTTGCAGGTATTGCCGCCAGTTGGGCTCGCTCATGCGCACCACCGCGCAGTGGTAGCGCCACAGGCTGTTTTCGCTGTCCACATACAGTACCTTCGCGGTCATGGTGGCCTGATAGCGGTCGTTGCACAGGTACATGGTCAGCGGGGTATGGTCCGGCACATAGACAGGCATTGGCAGCGTAAACATGATACCGCCCTCGGAGATGTTCTCCGTGACGGTTTCGATGCTGTAGCCCTCGTAGGACACGCAAAGTGGTATGCGCGCGTTGAAGCGCTCGCTCTGGCGCACGGCGCGCCGCCCCATCATGAAGAACACCGCGTACAGCAGGGTCACGATGTTGAAAGCCAACCAGAAGATGATGAACGCGCCATAGAGCAGCGCCACGCCGGACTTGTCCGCTACGAAGCGGATCAGCGCCGCGACCGAGAGGCCCAGCATCAGCACCTGCGGCATCAGGTAGAGCAGCTTGCGATCCTTCTGCTTTCGCTTCTTATCGGTCACCTTGAATTTCGTCTGCTTGATGCCAATGGTCTCCAGCAGCACCGGCAACGCGAGGTAGGGCGCCAGCGTGATGTCCACGATCTGGTTCCACCGCTGGTTGCGAATGTCGCTGGCGAAAAACCGCTCCGCGATGTAGTGGAACACGCCGTTGGGCAGCCAGAAAAGCGTCAGCTCAAAGATGGTACAGGCCACGATGCGCACGTCAAACAGCGCGAACAGGATAGGCGCAAACGTAAACACCAACCGCTGCGCAAACGACCACCAGTACAGGAAGCTGCTCATGTAGCTCCACCGCGCATTAGCGCTCAGCTTTTTGTTGAACGGCACGCGGCAGTTTTTGATGGACTGGATCACACCGCGCGCCCACCTCGCGCGCTGGCCGATCATGCCCTTGATGGTGGTTGTGGACAGCCCGCTGGCCTGCACCTTGTCGGTCGCGTAGCAGATGTAACCCGCCATCTGGATCATCAGGCCCGTTTCAAAATCCTCGGTGATGGTGTCGGTGGGGAAATTGCCGATGTCCATAAGCGCCTGCCGGGAGATGAGCGTGTTGCTGCCTGTGTAGGCGATTGCGTTCACGCTGTTGCGCATCACGTTGATCTCACGGCTGAAAAAATCCTGCTCATTGGGGATGTTCTGCTCCGCGTAGAGGTTAAACTGGAACAGATCGGGGTTGTAGAAGCTCTGCGGCGTCTGGATCAGGCCGATTTTGAAGGAAGGGTCGACCTCCTCGGGCGCGCGGGGCACCCATTGGCCGCTTTCGTCCCGCTTGATGTAGGGCATATAGAAATACGGCACCGTCTCCATCAGGAACGTGTGCCGCCCGATCATGTCCGCGTCAAAGGTGGCAACCAGCGGGCTGGCGGTTTGCCGCAACGCGTTGTTGAAGTTGCCGGACTTGGCTTCCTTATTGCCCGAGAGGCCCAGGTAGCCGATGCCAAAATGCCGTGCAAGTTGGGCGATCTCGGGGCGGTCGCCGTCGTCGCAGAGGTAGACGTGCACCTTGGCGGGGTCGGGATAGTCGAAGTTGACGCAGGCATTCACGGTTTTGTAAAGCAACTCCGCCTCCTCGTTGTGGGTGGCGATGAGTACGTCCACATCGGGGTACCAGCTGGCAGGTATCTGCGGCAGCGTCAGATCCACGTGCGCGCTCTGCGCCTTGCGTAGGTACAGCTCGTAGGAGCCCAGCGCCGCCGTGATCTCGCAGACCAGCAACACAATGCCGAATACCGCCGCCAATATGCCGTCGCTTAGCGGCACAGTGAAAAAAGCCCGCCATCCCAGATAGACCATGGAGGACAGCGTAGCCATGATGAATACGATGTTGGCCGTGGTACGGTTGTTTTGCATGGCGTTATGCCCCCGTTCAGGGGTAGTGGGGTTTCACTTGCCCGCCGGAGTGGCGCAAGGGGTTGCACCTGCTTGCTTTTCAGCTTCAGTATAGTTGGTGCGGCGCGCGGTGTCAAGCTGCAAATGCGCCGCGACGCAAGCGTAGGCCCGAAAAATGCCGCTTAAAATCTCGCGGTGCGCGCAGGTTGGATTGATGCTGTTGCCATCCTCAACGGAAAAACTTATGCCGCGTGAGCAGGGACAGCGGCACTGTTCTGTCGAATATTTGTACGAACTACTTTGACGTCTTGCTGCTGATGTCCGACCGTTACTAGAACGGCTCGCCGTGCGTGCATGGACGCGAAGGTTCCGCGGATGCCTGCACTGGAGGCTTTGCGTGAACGAACCGGTACAAGCGCCCGCGCGGCCTTATGGCCGGAAGCGTGTCTGAAAGCGGCGCCTGCGGCGCGATTTCGCGCAATAAGTACGGAACAATTTCCTGGCGCACCGCCCGCCATGCACTGACAGTGGCAGGGTGCCACTGGCCGCCCATACGGCGGCGGCCCCATCGATGTATGAACTGCCCTGCGCGCCTGCGCACGCGCCGCACAGCCGCATGTCCGGCGGAGCGCGGTTCGGACGGGCAGCGGCATTCAGGCTAACCATCATTTTCATACGGGAGGTATACATATGCTCAAGGATTTCGAATTCTGGTTTGTGGTTGGTTCCCAGTTTCTCTACGGCCCCAAGGTGCTGGATACGGTGGCGGCGCGCGCGGCGGAGATGGCGCTTAGCCTGAACGCCAGCGGTAACCTGCCCTGTAAGGTGGTCTACAAGGTGACCGCCAAAACCAATCAGGAGATCACCGATCTGGTGCGCGAAGCCAACCATGACCCGCGTTGCGCGGGTATCATCACGTGGTGCCACACGTTTTCGCCCAGCAAAATGTGGATCAACGGCCTCGTGGCCCTGCAAAAGCCCTACTGCCACATGGCCACGCAGTATGGCACGGCCATTCCCAATGAGGAGATCGACATGGACTTCATGAACCTGAACCAGTCCGCGCACGGCGACCGCGAGCACGGCTTTATCGCCGCGCGCCTGCGCCTGCCCCGCAAGGTGATTGCGGGCCACTGGCAAGACGACGGTTTGCAGAAGCGGCTGGGCGACTGGATGCGCGCCGCCGCGGGCGTGGCGTTTTCCAAGAGCCTGCGCGTGATGCGCTTTGGCGACAACATGCGCGAGGTGGCCGTGACTGAAGGCGACAAGGTAGAGGTGCAGATCAAGCTGGGCTGGCAGGTGAACACCTGGCCCGTGGGCCAGTTGGCGGATACCATGGCCGCCGTGACCGAGGCCGAGGTGGACGCGCAGATGGACGTCTACCGCGCCGCCTACACCTTGCCTGCGGGCGATTTGACCGCCGTGCGCTATCAGGCGCGCGAGGAGATCGCCATGAAGAAAATGCTGGACGAGCAAGGCTGCATGGCCTTCAGCAACACGTTTCAGGATCTGTACGGCATGAAGCAGCTGCCGGGGCTGGCCTCGCAGCACCTGATGGCGACGGGCTACGGCTATGGCGGTGAGGGCGACTGGAAGGTGTCCGCCATGACGGCCATCATGAAAGCCATGGGCGAGGGCAAGACCGGCGGCACGGCCTTCATGGAGGATTATACCTACCACCTTGTCAAGGACAATGCGCTCAGCCTGGGCGCGCACATGCTGGAGGTGTGCCCCTCCATCGCGGCGGACAAGCCCCGCATCGAGGTGCACCAGCTGGGCATCGGCGACCGGGAGGACCCCGCCCGCCTTGTGTTTGAAGGCCGCGCGGGCAAGGCCATCGTGGTGAGCCTGATCGACATGGGTGGCAGGCTGCGCCTGATCTGCCAGGATGTGACGTGCGTCAAGCCCATCATGGATATGCCCAACCTGCCTGTGGCGCGTGTGATGTGGAAGCCCGAGCCCGATCTGGCCACCGGCATCGAGTGCTGGATTATCGCAGGCGGCGCGCACCACACCGTGCTCAGCTATGACGTGACCGCCAGCCAGATGCGCGACTGGGCCGCCATGATGCAGATCGAGTACGTGCACATCGGCGCGGATACCAGCCCCGAAAAATTGGAGGACGACCTGTTCCTCAAGGACATCGCATGGAAGCTGCGCTGACGCACGCAACCGCATATCGGCAAAGGGCGGGCAGTGGCCCGCCTTTTGCGTTTGCGCAGCCTTGCGCGACGCGGCAGGGGGAAACGGTTTTCTCATCAAACACTCACTTGACGTTATGGGAAAACCCGTTATAATGTCAGTTGCGTAACCAAAACGCGAAACCCGCTTTGGTTTGGCGCGGCAGACGGGCACAACCCTGCCGCCGCCAACGCTCGCGCGGCCCGTTGGCCGGGCAGCCACGCGAATGGCGCGCTGCTAAAAGCGGCTTCGCGGTTTGGGCAGGCAAAGGGTGCTTGCCAGCCGCGTGATATACGCGCCTCCGACGGCCGCCACCGCGACCGTTCGGCGGTTTTTGCCTGTTTGGGCCGCCCATTCGGCGGCCCTCAACCGCGCCACACGGTCCGGCGGCATGGCTCGGCCCCGCCGTTGCTGCCGCGCGGGCGCGGCGCTGATATCATGGGAGAGAAGCGAGGCGGATGTTTTGCGGAAGTTCCTGGCCTTTCTGGGGAAGCACTGGCTGGTGATCCTCGGCCTCACGCTGTCGGTTGCCACCATTTTTACGTTCTTCATGGTCACGGACGGCGTTGCCACCATCAAGCAGATTTATCAATCGCTGCAATACGGATGGCTTCTTCTGGCCATGCTGTTTGTCATTCTGCAATGGGTGTTTGACGCGCTGGGCCTGCATGTGCTGGCCGTGCCGCACCAGCCGAAGCGGCGGTTTCTGCGCTCTTTCATCACGATGATGGTGGGTGTGCTCTACAGTGCGCTGACCCCCTCCGCCACAGGCGGCCAGCCCATGCAGGTGGTGTCGCTTGGGCGGCAGGGCATGGACGCGGGCACGGCTACCTCGGTGATCGTGGTCAAAACGGCGCTCAACCACATCGCCATTGCCCTGTACGCGCTGGTGATGGTGTTTTGGGAACTGCCGTTCTTTCAAGCGCATGTCAGCCAGTTTTCATTCATCGTGCTGTTTGCTATGGCGGCCAGCATCGTTTTTATAGCGGGGCTTTTCCTGTTTACGGTTAACCAGCGGCTTACGCGGCGAATCGGCGCGGGGTTTGTGCATCTTCTGCATAAAATGCATCTCTGCCGCGATGAAGCGCGCCTGATGAACAGGATGGACACGATGTTTGAGCAGTTCTTCACCAGCTCGCGCACGATCGCCGGGTCCGCTTGGCGCTGCATCGGCGTGGTGGTGTTCACCATCCTCCAGCTTACGTGTTATTTCATCATTCCTTATTGCCTGTATCGCAGCTTCGGTTTCTACGGCGTGACTGTTGTGCGGATGGTCGCCGCTGCGACGTTTGTCTACTTCGCCAGCATGTTTGTGCCTGTGCCGGGCGCATCCGGCGGGGCGGAGGGCAGCTTTTACCTGTTCTTCTCGCCGTTCTTCCCCGCGGGGGCCATCGCGCCCGCCGTGCTGCTGTGGCGGTTGCTGACGTATTATTTGGCTATCGTGGTCGGCATGGTTTTTACGACCATGGATAAGCGCGTTGCGCCAGACGCAGGACCGACGCCCGCGCGTGCGGATGCGGGGGATTCGAACGGCCCGACGCCCGCTGATGTTACCGAGCAGGCCTGACCGCCGCCGGTCGTTTTAGTGGCCGGTTACCGTTGACAGGCGCGGGTGAAAAGCAATCAACTGAACACAGACATGCGGGCGGCGGGGCAATGGCTCCGCCGCCCGCTTGCATGCGTGCCCAAGGGGCGGCCATCCGGTTGACATTTCCATGCCCAGATGCTAGAGTTGACAGCGAAGCAATCATCCGGCGCAAACCTGCGCCTCGCCCATGTAAACCGCACCGCCCAGGGCTTTGGCGCGCAGTCGGGCAGCCCCGCTTCGGGTTGGCCTCATGGGGGGCGCAGGGCGTTCGCCCTTAGCGGGTATCCTCCAAGCATACATAGAGAAGGGTTGTTGCCGATGCCTGATCTCGCCGGAAGCAAAGCGCGGTTTGAGCGCATGCTGGCCGTGCTGGCCGGTCTGTTTTTTCTGACGGTGCTGTGCCTGATGCTGTTTGCGCAAAACAGCCTGTCCGCCTACTACAGCCAGCCCGCTTTGCTGCCCAACCTGCTGCTATTGCCCGCTGCGCTGGCCTTGCTGGCCACCGCGGCGCTGTTGCGCGGCCTGGCGGCGAGGCTGCCGCGGCATATACGCTGGGGCGCGCTGCTGGCGTTGTATTTTCCGCTGCTGCTTGCGCTCCAGCTGCTTTTTACGCGCAGCGTGTGGTATTACCCGGGGTTTGACGTCATCAACGTCTATCAGGACGCCCAGCGCATCGCCGAAGGAAGCCGCGCCGCGACCACCTACTACAACCTCTGCCCCAACAACGCGCCCATCACGTTGCTGCTCTCGGTGCCGCTGTGGGTTGCCGTGCGGCTGGGGTTGGCGGTGCCGTACGTGGTGCTGCCCTACCTAGGCGCGGTCATGGCCAATGTGGCGCTACTGTTAACGATGGTGTGCATTGGTCGCCTGACGCAGAGCCGTTTCGCCCGTTTGGGTTCGTTGCTGCTGGGCACGGCGTGGATCGCCTTTTCGATGCTCACCACCGTGCCGTATACCGATATTTTTGCCATTGTGTTTCCGGTGCTTGCGCTCATGCTGTACCTTGGCAAGCTGCGCCCGCTGCCCAAGTGGTTTCTCATTAGCCTTACGCTGTTCTTCGGCGCGTCCATCAAGCCCACGGTGCTGATTTTGCTCATCGCGCTTGTGGTGGTGGAAGGGCGGCGCGCGCTGGCGGGCGGGAGGCTGACCGCGCGCAAGACGGCGCGCATCGGCGCGGTGCTGCTGGCGCTGGCTATTGGCGCGGCGCCCGGGCTGGTGTGGCAGAACGTGTCCACCGCGTATATGACGGGAACGGCCCGCCCAGAGGGGCAACTGAGCGAGACGCACTACCTGATGCTGGGCATGAACGGCGATACCTTCGGCGGGCATTCACCGGACGATGTGACATTCTCCACATCGTTCGCAACGCTTTCTCAACGCAGGCAGGCCAACCTGCTGCGCGCGTGGGAGCGGCTGACGGGGCGCACGTTTGCGGCCAATGTGGCTTTCTTTGCCACCAAGGCGTACAAGGCCTTCTCGGACGGTACCTTTGCCGCCGACCAGAGCTTTCTGGTGTTGGACGTGCCTGCGCGGCAGGACGGGCTCAGCGTGTTTTTACGCAGCGTGTTCCACAGAAAGGGCTCGCTGCATCCGCTGCTGGTCACGTTACAGCAGGGCGTGTGGCTGACGGTGCTGGTCATGGGCATTTTCGCGCTGCTGGGCCGCAACCGCCGCCCGCGCGCGACTGCCGTACTGGGGCTCACGGTACTGGGCGTGGGGCTGTACCTGCTGTTGTTTGAAGTGTGGCCGCGCTATATGTACGTGTATGCGCCGTTCTTCCTCATTTTGGCCGCGCTGGGGCTGGAACGCCTGCGCTTCGTCAGGCGGCTGCGGCCCGCGGCCTCGCCTCGGACAGGCACGAACTGATGTTGCGCACGACTGAGCCGAGGGGGTATTGATTATGAAAAAACCGTTGCGCTGGCTGTTGATCGCCCTGTGCGCGCTGTTGATGGCGGTTGCGCCCGGGATGGATTTCCACGTGCAGGCGAAGGCATTACCGGATGGCGTTGGCCTTGTCGACATGCTCTATCAGCTGATTGCCCGCACTACGGCGGCCTTCAGCACGGACAGCATCGCGCTGGCCGCGCTGGCAATCGTGTTCTGCTGGCTGGCAAACCGCTTCTTCTTTCGCGCCGGTCAGAAATTTCGGCTTGGCGAAGCGCTGCTGTGCGCTTTTCTGAGCGGCATGATGCTGCTGGCAAGCGCCATCCGCACGGGAGGCAGCGTACGTCTGCTGTATGAAAACGGGTTTCAGGTCACCAAAGCCGCGCTGTATCTCGCCGGCATGTACCTGATTGACCTGAGCGCGTGCCGCGCGCTGCGCGCCGCGCTGGCGGCGGGGGAAAGCCCGCTGAACGTCGGCGCGGCTGCCCGCTGGGCGCAGCGCCTGACATTTGGCAGGGCGTTGCTGATCATAGCACTGTGCTGGCTGCCGCAGATCATCATCAAATACCCCGGCGTGCTCATGTGGGATACGTTTCACCAGATCAAGCAGTTCATCGGCGATGTTCCGCGCATGAACAACCACCCGCCGCTGGGCACGCTGCTCTATGGGCTTGTGTATCGCTTCGGCGCACTGGTGGGCAATGTGAACATCGGCTATTTCCTGTTCATGCTGTTGCAGGCGGGCGCGATGGCTGCAGTGCTGGCGTGGTCGCTGGCGGTGATGCGGCGGCAGGCTGCGCCACCGTGGGTGCGGCTGGGCGCGCTGCTGCTGTATGCTGTTTCGCCCTGTTATGCGGGCTGGGCGACGGTCATCTGCAAGGATACGATGTATTTGACGCTGTGCCTGTTCATCGGCGTGCTGCTGCTGGAGGCCGCGCAAGGCTTTCCTGCCTTCTGGGCGGATAAGCGCAGGCTTTTGGCGCTGGGCGGGGCGATGGTGCTATTATGGCTAACGCGCCACAACGGCGTGCTGATTGTGGTCACGGTGCTGGCTGCGCTGGCTGTGATGCTGCTGCAGCACCGATTTGCGCCGCGGCAGTGGGCCAGGTTGGCTGTGCTGGCGCTGGCGACCGCCGTGCTTGCGACGGGCGTGAACGAGGCGCTGCTGCGCTCGCTTTCCATACAACGGGTCTACATGCACGACGTGCTCACGCTGCCCTTTCAGCAAACGGCGCTGTCCGCCAAGCGCAACGAGGCGGAAACCCCCGCGCAGGAGAGAGCCGTGATCGACCGCGTGCTGGATTATGCGCTGATTGCACAGCGGGGCGGCTCGTGGTATGCCGACGCTGTCAAGGACACCTACCGCGCCACCGCCACGGCGGAGGACCGGGCGGCCTACCTGCGTGTATGGGCGCAGCAGATGCTGCGTTATCCGGTGGATTATCTGGATGCGGCGCTGATCATGAACAGCGTGCTGTTTGACCTGCAATTCAACCGCCCCATGTACGTGGGGCTGACAGACAACACCCTGACGGACGATGTGTACCCCTACTCCTACAACGACATGTCGCTGTACAACAGCGCCGAGATCGTGCCGCTGAATGCCGCGCAGCGCATGCTGACGCAGTGGTACTTCAGCTTTGACGACCTGCCGGTGCTGGGCTGGTTTGCCACCATGGGCTTTGCCACAACCGTGATGCTTTTGATGGCCTACCTGACGGCGAGCGGGGGGCGCAAACGCGGGTTGCTGGTCATGATTCCTTCGGCAGTCACGATGGTGGGCTGCCTGTTTGTGCCGGTTGCCTACCTGCGCTATGCGCTGCCCTATGTATGCTCGCTGCCGCTGTGGTTCGCGGCGTATTACGGCGCGGCGGGGCCTACGCCCAAGGCTGCTGTGCCTGTGCAGGCGACAGGGGAGGTTGGCGGCGGTTCAGCCGAATAGCCTGCCCGCCCGCGCACAATGTTGCGCCTTACGGTTCCGCGATACCGTCAGCGCCGTTTTCGCCGATGCGCACCTTCCACGCCACAAACAGGTTGCCCAGCGAGAATAGCGCCGCCATGAAAAAAACCCACTGCGGGCCGAAAACCGTCCAGATCAGCCCGCTGAGCTGCGCGGCCAGGATCGACACCACATGGTCCAAACTGGTGCCCGTGGATAGCGTCGCGGTGATCTCCTCCCGCGTAATGGCAATGGACTTCAAATAGATCGCCTTGACCACGCCAATCTGCATGGACAGCCTGTCAAGCACGAACAGGCCGTAGATCAGCAGCACGGGCCAGCCCGCGCCGGGCAGCATGCGGCTGGTGATACCCCACACCGCAAAGCCGTAAATGGTATAAATGAAAATAAACGTGAGTGCGTCGACGTACATCATGCGCTTGATGCCGAAGCGGTCAATCCACCGGCCGATGGCGCGCATGAAGAAGATGCTGATGAAGCTGGCAGTGATCAGCAGCAGGGACATCGTGTCTGCACGCTTGAGTAG